>NNBU01000029.1_pt1 | contig 41137 bp, 36 predicted proteins | sample 1173781 | NCBI WGS metagenome assembly NNBU01 (sample SAMN07173937, study PRJNA388173) | plant metagenome | biome: Plant school; feature: Soil; material: Symbiotic tissue of Blasia pusilla L.; isolation source: symbiotic tissue sample KVJ2 | host: Blasia pusilla | place: Norway: Troms, Kvaloya...
ATGAAATCACTCGCTTGTAATTGACTTTTGCTAATGCCATCGATTTTTAGCCGATAGTAATAATCGCCATCAAATAGGCGATATCTTGTGCTAATGATGGCTTTCCCATCCACATCATCACTTGTCAACAGTAACAGAGTATTGAAGTCACTGATGCCAAGAGTTCTCAGATCAATTTGGTCTTCTCCCTTCTTAAAATCAATGACGATATCTTGTTGTTGGGCAAAAGCGGAATTATCAAAGTTCTCTAAGACAAATTGGTCTTTTCCTGCGCCACCAGATAAGGTATCATTGCCATCACCACCTGATAATTGATCGTTTCCACCTAGCCCAGAAAGGCTATCATTACCATTTAAGCCTTGAATGGTATCATTTCCAGAAGTACCAACTAAATTATCGTTATTGTTTGTTCCTTGAATAGCCATAGTTTTACTGTGCTTTTTTGGGTTTAAGATAGTGCAGATATCAACTGACACATGATGTAATATATACTACATGATTTTTGTACAATATTTGATATTAAATATTTATTATTTTGAACCTTAGTGGAAGAGCAAAAGCGCGATCGCACCCCCGGATCATGCTTCTAAAAATCCATCCCGACAATTCCGAACATAACAACAGAGGGTATTAAATATAAGCGAAGATAACCTCCTTTTTGCTGTGTAGATCGTGTTTCTTACCCAGCACTATGTGAAATTAAGTCCCTAGATAGTGTGTACTTCACCATAAAAGAACTTAAACTTAGCGTAGAAGTTGAGGGAAATAGTGATGAATAAGGAAACAGTTCCTAGTCAAGCGGAAAAGTCTAATCCAGAAGGTGATGCAGCACAATTAAGTCCAGAGGTGTTAGACAAAATTAAACACCCTGCGAGAATAGACGATGTTATTCGAGAGCAATCACCAGAAGAACGTAAAAGTAACCCAGCTTTAGTACCGGAAATGATTGATGATCCAACTGACGATTGATTGGGTTTGTAAAAGAGTAGTAACAAAGCATTAGATTCCCGACTTCTTGGAAAAGTCGGAAATCTTGTTTTTAATCTATTGCTATCCTAGATTATGCAGTTTTTTCTGATATCTTTCCGATATTTTGATATCTAATATTACAACCGGATTATCAAATTTAAATCTCTAGATTACTGTCAGATATGAGATTAATGATCATTGTCATCTATACTAAGTTAGATTTTATATAAGTTTAATTTTATAACCAGGGTTATATATACAGAAGTTATTATAAAGTAGTCTAATAGTTAAATATTACTTATTTATGAAGGATTTAACTATATAAAATACATCTAAAAATATTAATTTAAATGATAATATAAGTTTCTTGAAATAAAGCCATTGTTCAAATTTAGTAAGTTTTAAATAAGCATCCTAATTGTAATAAAACTTCCTAATATGAAGAATAAAAAACTAATTTCTGGTAGCAAGCTACGACTCGAAATATATTTAGTAATTACGTAAAACTATGAAGTGGGATAGACACATTTGTGGTACGCTTTGTTGGCGCAGACTCTCCTAGAGAATAAAAGCAGCTTGGCACAAAGTTCTTGCGTAAGTTCTAATATTGTGAAACCATAGCTTGTGACTTGTTCATACAACTGCAACTAGCCTGTCTCTAGGCTCACTCCAGAAAAAAGTACTGGTACTGGTAACGATCATGACGCGATCTCCAAATTCAGGAAACAATCAGGAACCATCTAATCCTCGTCTGTGGCTCCTGCTTTTAGGACGTACCAGTTTAGCTGTGGGTGTGATTTTGCTGATTGGAATTGCAGTTGGCGCTTGGTGGGCTAGAAGTTATGTATATAAGGATTTAGCACCGTTAGTACAGCAAAATCTTCAGCAATTGCTTGGGCGACCAGTAAAGGTTGGGAACGTTGAACGTTTTTCGCTCTCTAGTCTGAGATTTAGCTCTCTATCGATACCAGCAACTCCTACCGATCAAGATCAGGTGGTAGCAAAAGCTTTAGAGGTGCAGTTCTCGCCGTTGCAACTTATCCTTAGCCGAAAACTGGCATTAAATGTCACCTTGGTTCAGCCCAATGTCTACATTCAACAAGATAAAGATGGTCGTTGGGTGACAGCGCAAGTTAAGGCTGGGGAGGGACAAGGCTTTATTCAAACTGAGTTGCAGACACTTCAAATTCAAGATGGTGATGTCGAGTTGATGCCATTCGCCGCACCAACTAAACCGAAAGGCTCAGTAATATTAGATCAAGTTGGTGGTGTTGCCAGATTTTCAGATCAAAATCAAAGGATTGGTTATGATATCAATGCTCAACTCACTAGGGGAGGCGCTGTTAAAATCGTTGGCGAAACACAATTAAAAGCTGAACAAACTAACCTCCAACTGCAAGCACAAAACTTACAAGCATCTGATATTAGTCGATTAATTGAGTTACCCATCGCTTTGCAAGCAGGGTATTTTAATGCTGACTTAGGAGTTCAGATTCCACCCAAACTGTCAGATATCACCGTTACGGGAACGGCTACAGCCAATCAAGTCACTGCTAAAATTCAAAATATTCCTCAGCCGATTTCTAATTTTAATGGGAGATTCCTATTTCAGGGTCAGACAGTTGCTTTAGATAATCTGAGTACGAATATTGGTAAAGTTCCCATTCTGGCTAATGGAACAATTAATAGCCAAACAGGTTTTAATGTCTCTGCTCAGATAAAACCTGTTAGTGCAAAAAATATCTTAGATACATTGAATGTAAATTCGACAGTCCCAGCTACTGGCGAAATTCAAGCAAATATTCAGGTTTTAGGCGCACTTCAGAAACCAGTCCTGAGCGGTACAGTCAGCAACACAAAACCTATTCAAGTTGACCGCCTTCAATTTAAAACCATCAACACTGATTTCCGCTTGAATGTATCTCAAACTGCATCTCAACTTACTGTTTCCAGTTTGAAAATAGTCCCCGCAGCCGGTGGTCAAATTATAGGTGGCGGTCAAGCTAATCTGGGAGCAAAAGATGGAGTAATATTTAATGCTCAAGCTGATGGTATATCAGGAGATATACTAGCACGCAGCTATGGCGTTACTCTACCGATCGCAGTTGGGAATATATCAGCAAAAGCACAAATTTCTGGCTCACTTAGTAAACAGCCATTAAAACTTGATGTTTCTAATGTTCAAGTAACTCCACCAGCCGGGGGGAAAATCACAGCGAATGGTCAAATTCAACTCGCTCCCCAAGGTCAGATAGGCGTAGATATTCAAGCTCAAGGTATCCCAGGAAATGCGATCGCTCAAGGTTACAATATTTCAACCCCGCTCAATATTGGTGGTATATCTGCGAACGCTAAAATTTCTGGTTCTCTCGGTAAACCCTTAAATGTCAATGTTGCTCGTGTTCAAGCAAATCCAGAGGTAGGAGGGCAAATAACAGCTAGCGGTCAAGTTCAGCTTGCACCCCAAGGTAGGGTAGCGTTGAATGTCCAAGCACAAAATTTACCAGGAGATGCGATCGCACGAGCATACAATTCTTCACCCGGCATTACTATTGGAAATGTATCCGCAAATGCCAATGTTTCCGGCACTCTGACCAATCTGCAAGCAGTAGCACGGGTGCAAGCGCCTACCGCCACCTATCCCACTACCGGACGTGTTGTTGTTGCTCAACAGGGAAAAAATATCCTTTTGCCAGATGCGGTTTTGAATGTCGCAGGGGGGACAGTCAGAGCTAGAGGTCAACTGGCACAACAACGTTGGCAAGGAGTTGTCAATACTTCTCAAATTCAACTCAACCGTTTTTCACCAGAACTGCGAGGACGGCTGAATAGCAACATTCAGTTAGCAGGGACAACAGAATCTTTCCAGCTTGCAGATATTCGCGCCGCCGGACAAATTCGCCTTTCCCAAGGGGTAGCGCTACTGGCAAAACCGCTCACTGCTCAATTTCAGTGGAATGGACAGCAGATTATAGTTGAAAACGCAAGTACCCCAGGATTGAGTGCTAATGGTGCGATCGCTATTCAGTTTCCACCAACTGGCGCACCCGAAATTGCCGGATTTAATTTAAATGTACTGGCGCAGAATTTTAACTTACAAAATACTGGCTTTGAAGTTCCTGGTGACGTAGTCATCGCAGGGTTACTCGATTTTAAAGGACAAGTTACAGGGACTCCAGATGTACCGCAAGCTAATGGCAATATCCGGCTGCGGAATTTCCAGGTAAGTAACTTGGCGTTTGACCCACTGTTAACCGGAAACGTGAATTTTCAAGGGGGACAGGGGGCAAGTCTGCGATTAGCTGGGCAGCAAGATAGGATAGCTTTGAACCTGGGTGCAGATTATCGCCCAACTTCATTTTTGGTGCAGCGCGATGAAGCTATCACCACAGGTAGAACTGAGGGAGAGAACTTGTTCATCAACGCCCAACAGTTTCCCATCGCTTTGATTGGCGGCTTTTTACCGAACAATCAATTGCAACCATTGGGAGGGCAACTATCGGGGGATTTAGTTGTCAATCTGAATAATTATGCCATTGCAGGAGACGTTGCGATCGCAGCGCCTCGTGTTGCCAGAGTTGTAGCAGATGAATTTCGCGGCAGCATTAATTATGCTGATGGTACTGCTAGCTTGGCTAATGGTCAATTGCGGATTGGAGATAGCAACATCGCTCTCAGTGGAAATGTGCAAACAGGGAATGACCCACAATTTCAATTCCAAGCTAATTTTGGTCAAACCAGAATTGAGAGACTTTTACAAGCATTCAATATCTTCGACTTTCAAGACTTTGGTACCGGGTTACAGCCTCCAACTTTAGCTGGAGCAGAGGCACTTAACACCGAGTCTATCAGTTTGCCCGATGCAGATTTGAAAACACAGTTAGCATATTTCTCGAAAATTACAGCATCCATAGCAAAAGAACGGCAAGTAGAAACAAAACAAACCCCATCTTTGCCAACCCTTGCAGAATTAACAGGTGCTTTAAGCGGAGCAATTACAGCTAGTGGCTCATTAAAATCTGGGTTGAACGTCGGCTTTAATTTTCAAGGTGCTAACTGGCAATGGGGTGAATACTCCATCAATCAAGTAGTTGCTCAAGGCAGTTTTGCCGATGGTATCGTCACACTTTCGCCCTTAAGTGTTGGAATCAATCAAGGACTAGTGGCGTTTTCGGGACAGTTAGGAACTGAGCAACTTTCTGGAAAGTTGAATGTAGCAAGTTTACCTTTATCACTTTTAGAGCCTTTCATCGAACAATACCCCATAGATATCACTGGTAATGTAAATGCTGATGCCACATTAGCAGGTAGTTTACAAGACCCTAGTGTTAAAGGGGAAGTGACGTTAGCAAATGCGACTCTTAACAAACAACCTGTGCAAACAGGACAAGTTAACTTTGATTACAACAATGCTCGTTTGAATTTTGATAGTACCTTACTAGTGACAGGAACCCAGCCAGTTGCCATTACAGGTAGCGTACCCGCTCCGTTACCTTTTGCCGAAGTGCAACCGGATAGCAATCAAATCAGCATCAACGCCAATGTGAACAATGAAGGATTGGCATTGTTAAACCTGTTTACCAACAATCAAGTCGCTTGGGTAGACGGTCAAGGACAAGTAGATTTAAATATTCAAGGTACTTTAGAAGAACCGATTATTAACGGCAATGCCACACTTAATAATGCAACTTTTCGCGCTGAAGCTTTATCTGAACCTTTAACGAATGTCACAGGAACAGCGCAATTTAATGGTAATACAGTGAATGTTGAAAGTATCCAAGGCACTTACAACGAAGGGCAAATAAATGTATCAGGCATCCTACCGATTTTTGATCCTCAGCAAGCAGCAAATCCTCTCACAGTCTCAATAGCAGACAAACTCGACTTTGAAATTGCCGGACTGTATAAAGGTGGTGTCGGCGGCGATATCATAATTCGCGGAACAGCATTAAAACCTGTCATTGGTGGAGATATTCGACTGAGTGATGGTCAGGTGATTATTGGAAGTTCGGCTACTGCTGAGAAAAAATCAGCAGCGACAGCAGAGGCTAATACTAATGTCATAAATAGAGAAGAGGTTAACCCTAACCTCAAACCTACACCAGAGAATAGCGCTGAACCAGTAGCTACACCAGAAAGTAGCACTAACGCAGTAACTCCACCCAATTTACCTATAGAGTTTGCAGATTTAAAATTGACTTTAGACGACGATGTTCGTGTTACCAGTCAGTCTCTACTCGACTTTGTACCAGGAGGAGCCGCTTTTAGTCAGCCGATATTGAGCTTTGACGCAAGAGGCGACTTAACCATTAATGGAACATTAGCCAAGCCGCTTCCTGAAGGAGTCATTCGCTTGACAGGAGGACGACTGAGCATATTTTCTACTGAGTTTACCTTAGCGCGGGGCTTCGAACACACCGCGCAGTTTATTCCAAGTCAAGGACTTGACCCAAATCTGGATGTCCGACTGATTGCAATTGTCCCGGAAGCATCAGCAAGGAACAGTCGAATATTGGAATCACCATTGTCTGCTGAAGTCAGCGATGCTTCTGTAAACAACTTTGGGACTTTACGTAGCGTTCGCGTTCAAGCCAGAGTGAACGGGCCAGCAAGTAAATTGGGCGACAACCTAGAACTGACAAGTGAACCTGGCCGTAGTCGGGGAGAAATAGTTGCTCTGTTAGGTGGCTCAATTCTAAATTCCTTTGGTCAAACAGATGCAACCCAAGGGCTGACTAATTTCGCTAGTTCTACCATTTTAGGTAGTTTACAAGGAACTATCACTGCGATCGGACAAGCTATTGGTTTCAGCGAGTTTCGGGTATTTCCTACTCCATCTACTAATGAAGCATCAAGAGCTTCAATTCTTAATCTATCAGCAGAAGGTGTGTTTGATGTCAATAGAAACGTTTCTGTTTCTTTATCACGCGCTCTTTCTAGCAACGACTCTTTCCTTTACAACGTCCTCTATCGAGTCAACGACGAAATTCTTATGCGAGGCTCAACTAATTTAGGGGATGAAAATAGATTTTTAGTTGAGTATGAAACTCGATTTTAGATTACTGCATTGGCATTGTCAGCCGATACAATCGCATTGTTAGCCAACACAATCGTATTGTTAGCCGATACAATCGCCTTGTTAGTCGATACAATCGCATTGTTAGTCAACATAATCGCATTGTCAGTCGATACAATGGCTGTTGCTCAATAGTTTTTCACTTGGCTGCTTATGACATTTACAGATAGATTTAAGCAACTTACAGCAATTCTTTCTGAACAATTGAGTGTGCAAAGAGAAGATATCACTCTTGATACACGGCTTCGGGAAGACCTGAAAATAGATGGTGATGACGTTGATGAACTATTATGTAAAATTGCTGAACAGTTTGAGGTAGATTGGCACGGATTTGTTTTTTACCGTTACTTCCATAAAGAGCCGCATTTATTTTCTCTACTTTTTGAGTGGTACTATCACAAACGTCACGGCGTGCTCAAAACAATTACTGTCAGCCATCTGGTATCAGTTATTGAGCGTGGAGTTTGGTTTGAATAAACCAGCCACAGCACCAATCAGCATCATACCTTTAACACTCAGGTTTAACACCCCCAATTTTTCCGTCACTAATTCACCTAGTACCGCCAAAATTAGAGGTGTGGCGTATCATATCATGTCCGGTTAAACACTTGTCATTGCGAACGAAGCGTTAGCGTAGTGAAGCAATCCCAAAACCTTTGCGATTGCTTTGCTTCACTTCGTTGCGCTCGCAATGACATATTGTAAGTGATTTAGCGGACATGATATCACTGATGATTAAGCTGATTGTTTAGATGTTCATCCTTTGTAAAAGTAGGTGAAGCTACCTTTGCCAGATGTTCTTCTTGGGCTTGTATTTGCAGTAGTTGGGGAATCGTCACAAATCGATAGCCTTGAGCCTTCAAACCTGCAATCATTTCTGGTAAAGCCTTGACAGATTTGGAACGGTTTCCGCCCCCATCGTGCATCAATACAATTGCACCTGGTTTTGCATATTTCAGCACATTTTTAACCAGCCCTGGTACTTGAGGCGAACGACGTTCAGCGTCTCCCGACTGTTCAGACCACATCATAACAGCATACTTCTCATTTTTGGCATATTGTGCCAGTCCATTATTCAGAAAACCGCCAGGGGGGCGAAACAGATTAGTTTTCTCTCCTGTAGTCTTGTAGATGATGTCTGCTGTGCGATCAATTTCACTAGCCGCAGTTGCCCCATCCATTTGAAAATACCAATGATGCCATGTGTGATTACCAATTACGTGACCATCAGCAGCCACCTGCTTGGCAACTTTGGGAAAATACTTCACCATTTGCCCGAGCATGAAAAACGTTGCCTTGACATCATTTTTCTTCAAAATTTCTAAAATCTGTGCCGTATTTTTGGGGCCGGGGCCATCATCAAAAGTTAGGGCAATGACTTTCTCATTTGCTTTCAGTTTTGCTTGATAAACGATTTTCCCCTGAAATGCCTTTGGCACCTGATTCATCTGGTCTGTAGCTGGGCTGATATTCTGTGCCGATGCACTCATCTCCTTGTTCTGACTCGCTTTAGCACTTTCATTTTTTGGCTTTATAATTCCCAACAGATGCTCAAATCCGCTTGTAGTTAAAAGCAAACTAATGCCTAAACTACTAGCACCAGTAACCAATGCAATGATTATTAGTTTCAGTAAAGAAGATAATTTACGACTGGACACATTAAATCTCCTCAAATATTAGTTATTAGTCATTAGTCATTGGGCATTGGGCATAGTTAACCAATAGGGCTGAGTACTTTGCACACACCAGCTAAACCTGCTAATTCACCCCTAATTAGGAGAGTTAGCCAAATTATGCGTAGGCATAGACCGTCGTAGAGATTGCTCTTTATCCCAGCATACACCGCAGCCTTGGGACTAGAAGCAACTACCCGTACTCTGAAAACAAAAGTTGAATCAGCATGGATATGAATTACCGAAAACACTTTATAAAAAAAGGCTTTTAAAAAAATGAGCATGCAAAAGGGGATGGGAGCATCTCACTTTTACAAATATATCTGGCGATTAGAAATCGCAGCTATACAAACCAAGTCCGCCTGCACGGACTCAATAAATTTTAAACCCACGGAGGTGGATTTTGTCTGTGTAGCCGAGAATTCCATTCGCTAGGTCTAGGGATATTTTTACAAAAGTGAGATGTACTCAAAGTGGATCTGCTGCGATCGCACATTACACATTACCAGAAACAAGCAAAATGTTACAGGTGTAGGGTTTGGGAAGCAATACCAAGGGAACTGCTAAAAAAATTTGTGATTTGATTGCGTTCTGAGAGCGATTATTTACAAGTTTTGCAAGACAAGATGCAAAAGTATAATGTACAAACACTTGTATTTATCGATGTACAATTGAATACTTTACAAATTTTTCGGTAAAATTCCCAAAAAGCAATTATCACCACTAATTTACCTGAAACTACAAAAAGTTGGTGCGAATTCAGTATTTTTACAATTAAGTTTATCTGGCATTTTTTATATATTGATAAAGCTAGCTATTGCTAGGTAAATCATTTAGTTTTAGGTACTAATAAATCCATGTTTAATAGCGAATATAAAAAAGAGGCTCAGGAAAGACTACGCCGTGCAATAAATAAATATGAATATGCCGATAAGTCTTTAAAAAATGCGGCTGCTAGTCTTTACCAAACAAGAGTACAGCATGGAATTGAGACTATTAAAGTGTGTGAAAATTACATCAACACACTTGTTAATTCACCAAAAGAGTTTGACGACGTTGTTGTAGAGCTTAAATTTCAACTTAAAGAAATTACAGGCAAAGATTGGGAATTAATTAATGAAAACCCAAACACCGAGTTTGTAGCAGGTTCTACTGCTGGTGCTGGAGTAATGGCAGGAGCAGGCGTTGCTGTTCTTGGGCCAACAGCTGCTATGGCATTTGCAACTACCTTTGGTACAGCATCAACAGGTATGGCAATATCCTCTCTTTCAGGCGCTGCGGCTACTAATGCTGCTTTAGCTTGGTTAGGAGGTGGTGCTGTGGCTGCCGGAGGTGGAGGGATGGCAGGTGGAAGTACGTTACTAGCATTGGTGGCTGGGCCAGTTGCTTGGACTGTTGGAGGTGTAGCCTTAGCTGGTAGTGGATTATGGTTAAATAAAGAAAATGAGAAAATTGGTGCTGAAGCCAACAAAAGAGCTATTGAATTTGAAGGTTGGATATCTAAAGTTAATACAGCCAAGCAAGAAGTGACACTACTTGAAAAGACCACTATTGAACTAGCTGATCTCATTTACAGCGAAATTAAATACTTCGAGCAAAATGCTCCTAAAGATTACCGTAACTTTAGTGATTTTTTAAAAGAAAGACTGGCAGCTTTAATTAATTCTATCCATGCACTGATTCAGTCACTCAAAAAAACAGTAGACCTTAAGCTGTAGAAATAATTTGTAAGTTTATATTAAGCTACTAACATTGTTTCGTTGGTAGCTCAATTATTGTGCTATGTCAACACATGAAATATTTGGTATATGGATAAATTGGACAATAGACATCAGACAAATCAGTTTATTGCTGCAATTGTAGCAGAAGATAATTTGTATCAAGCAGAACAACTATCTGCGGAACTCAGTAAACAAGATCAAGCCTTTTTTACAGCTATTCAAGAAGTTGATAAAGTCCGTGATTTTTTAGCTAATCCTGAAAATATCTTGGGAAATACAAGCACAAAACACGGTGAAATAGCTGAACAAGTAGAAGTTGGTATTCGTAATGCTAAATCGCTCTTGAACTCTTCGACTCCTCGCGCCACATTTGAGGGAGTTGGAAGAACAGCACCAGAAGATTATTTAATTAACGAAGTTCAGGTACAGTCTAAATTTATCAATGGTACAGGAAATACTCTGGATCATGTTCTCGACCACATGAAAAAATATGATAATTTTGGAAGAGATGGGTCTTTTTACCATATACCTAAAGACCAGTATGAGACTATTCAAAAGATTTTGAATGGTGAAAATGTAGAAGGAATAACAACTCGTACTGCTCAAAAATTACAAGAAAAAGTTCAAGAAATAGAGCAAATGTCTGGTCATCCATTTAACCAAACTGTTAGACCAGGATTATCTAACTATTCAGATGTACAAATAGGTAAAGTGGATGAGACGCTAGATCACCATGAAAAAGAATTAAAGAGAGATAACACAGAAATTAAAGACAAAATACGCACCGAAGCTCAACCAAACATAGCTGATTTTAGTCGTGTTGCCGTTAAAGGTGCAGTTATAGGAGGTAGCATTAGATTTGCTACTAAAATTTATGGAAAATATAAGGAAGGAAAAAATGTTTTTAAAGGTGAGTTAACACTTGAAGATTGGAAAGAAATTGGTATAGATACAGCTACAGGTGCAACACTTAGTAGTGTATCAGCGACGGCAATTTATGGGTTAACTAATTTCGCCGAGATGTCTGCACCTTTAGCTGGTGCATTTGTCAGTGCTGGTATGGAAGTTGCCAGTTTAGTCAAAAGTTGGAATCGCGGAGAAATTTCTTCAGAAGAATTTGTAAAATTGAGTTTATTTGCTTGTGCAGACTCTGCAATAGTGGCAACTGGAGCAGCTATAGGACAAGCATTGATACCTATTCCTGTTCTTGGTGCGGTTATTGGTTCAATTGCTGGTCGTATAGTTTCTGATTTCTGCAAAAATTTCTTAGGAGAAAATACAAAACTATGCGAGCAAGTAGAGCAGCATTATCAAAAGTTACTTGCTCAAATTGATCAGGATTACAAAACTACTGTTGCTAATATTATTGCTACTTACGACAAATTGGGCGACCTAGCTAAAGCAGCTTTTGATCCTAAATTAAATCTAGAATTGAGACTGGAAGTTAGCATTAAGCTAGCTGAGTCATACGGGGTTTCTGATTCAAATATTATTCACAATGTAGATGAACTAGACTTATTTATGTTTAGCTGAGTATAAGTAAAAAATAAAACATTATAAAAATCGGGACTGAGAAATACATCTCAGTCCCGATAAAAAAGCGGGCTAACCGCTATTTATATGGTTAACCCGTGCAGCTTTGGGAACGCGCAGAGAAATTGTTATTGCAATACCAACTTCACATTGGCGTTTTGCAGACCGCGCTGTTTTACTTCAGCCAAAGTTTTGTTAACGGCATACTTTTGGTTGATTGAGTTGATCAACTCGGTTTGGTTGTGCTTCTTAGCAACGCCCCACAAGTCAGCGATTAGGTCAAAAGAACCATCGCTATTGCGAGACCAGCCGAGGTCATATTCGCCTTCCAACACGGCAACGATGTCAGAACGGACACGCTGACCGTTATAACCACGGACATCAGCTTCAGTCTTTACGCTGATACCGAGGTCGCGCAAGGAAGCCTTGAGGATTTCGGCATCGGTGATCTTGGTACGCAGGGTGCTAAAGTGAGACATTTGGGTTTCCTCCAATGAGAAGATTGAGAAAAACGACAACGGTTTGTTTTGGGCGAAGCCGCGCTTAACAGGATGCGGCTTTTCTTATAACTGCTAGCTTTTCAGCTAGCCTTTCCCCCTGGGATGGCAGAGGAAAGCTTTTAAAACTCCATTCGCTGATATTCAGCTACGGAGGATGCTGCGGGGCGTGCACGCTGTCTGGCCCAATCTCTCAGAGCCGTTACTTGTTCTTGCATCGTTCGAGACAGTGGCAATGTTGCCTTCAGCGCAGCAATAATATCTAGTTGGGTGAACTCCCGATCTTGGGCAAAAGCTTCGTACATTGCCGCAACGATCGCTTGCTCAACTTCTGCTCCAGAAAAGCCATCAGACATCTTGGCTAGTTGCTCAAGATCGAATCGAGAGATGTCTTCACGGCGCTTGGTCAGATGAATATTGAAAATGTGTTGCCGTTCTTCCGGTGTTGGCAGATCGACAAAGAATATTTCATCAAAGCGTCCTTTCCTCAAGAATTCGCTAGGTAAGCGTTCTACTCGGTTGGCGGTTGCCATCACAAACACTGGTGATTTCTTATCTTGCATCCATGTGAGGAAGGAGCCGAAGATTCTACTTGAAGTCCCCCCATCAGAATCAGAAGAACCTCCACTACCAGCAAAGGATTTATCTAATTCATCGATAAACAAAATAGCTGGGGAAATAGATTCTGCTGTTTTCAGGGCGTTCCGCAGATTTGCTTCACTTCGACCCACCATTGAGCCATCGTAGACTCGCCCCATATCCAACCGCAACAGTGGTAAACCCCACAGCCGGGAAGTAGTTTTGGCAATTAATGACTTACCACAACCGGGAACTCCGAGAATTAACATCCCCTTTGGTTGAGGCAAACCATACTCTCTCGCTCTTTCTGTAAAAGCATTAGAGCGTTGCTTGAGCCATCTTTTTAACTCTTCTAAGCCACCTACAGCATCAATGGTTTCATCTTCTTCAATGTATTCTAAGATGCCATTGCGCCGAATTAGCTGCTTTTTCTCAGATAAAACGATATCTACTTCATCTTCCGTCAAACGCCCTGTAGTTACCTGTGCCTTACGGTAGACTTTCTCAGCTTCATCTTTAGTTAGACCCAAAGCGGCTCTGAGAAGTTTTTCTCTGGCTTCTGTTGTCAGCCGCCGACCACGATTTTGCTCTATATGGTGAGTTAAGACTTTGTTCAACTCAGCCATATCTGGCAATGTAAAGTCGAGAACGACAACTTCTTTTTCCAGTTCTATAGGTACTTGCTGCATCGGTGACATCAAAATGATGTTCTTCTGCATACCCTTGAAACTAGCGATCGCATCACGTAACGATCTGTTAGTCGCAGGCGCATCTATAAAGGGGTGTAAATCTTTAAGAATAAATATACTTGGTTCTTTCTGCCGAATTATCCACTCAATCGCCGCCTCTGGAGACACGGTATTATGTTGGGTGACATTCCGGGGTTGTCCATACTCGACAATCCCGTGTGTTACTGTCCAAATAAATACTCGGCGCTGAGGCTTTAACAACTGGGCGATCGTGGAAACTGCTAGCTCGGCCCGCTCTTCCTCGGAGGTCACAAGGTAGATTAAAGGGTATTGAGCTTGAATTAGGATATTGAGCTCTTCTTTCATACTTCGACCTACTTGAGACCTTATAGAGACAGTAGAGACATTGCTTCTGGTAAAGACAACCGAATCATGAATATCTATTTAGCAAGGAACTAGCTCTTCCTCACCCTTGGGATTGGTTTCATCTCCATCCATATCATCAATGGAAAGATGTTCTTGACCAACTACTCCTGGTTGATTGCCTAAAGCAACCAGTTCCCCATCACGTAAGACTAGTGAACTATCACAAGTTGGGCATGAATAAACTCTATGAGTCCGCCCATAAGCAGAATCTTCTAACTCGTCAACTAATTCCTGATTAGATAGATAAAAACCAAGGGCACGTTCGGCAAGTTCAGACATTGGCTCGGAATCGACTGCTGAACGAATCTTCAGTTTTCTGTGCAACTCTGGCGATAAATACAAAGTGACCTTTTGCTTAGTTTGCGTTTGCATATAACTCTTTAACGGTCTTACCCGGGTATGTATATCAAGTTATCGGTTCTTTTATTGGTTGTCAAGACAGCAAAACGTTTTAACGCTACTTTTGTTACATTTATTTACATTTAGTAGCTAAAATGCTGTTTAACCGAGTGATTTATCGCTCATTACAAACCTTTCAGGATTAATCAGGACTAACGCGATGGGAATTAGCGATCTCTATTGACTGACTTGGCTTATTTTTTAATTATTTGGAGCGTAAGGGGATTAAAGTTGAACACCTTTCCGGTTGTAAACAACTGATATCCACAGGAGATGCCAGCGAATGACACTAGCATCGAAAAAAGTGACACAGAGCCGATTACAACACCACTGGCGATAAACAGAGCAATTCCTATGCCAATCAGTACCCATCCCAGTTTCCGATTATCGCGCCCACCCCAATTCAGAGCTACTACGCCTCCCATACACAGCAAAATTCCAGGTGTGCTGCGTAAGTAGACGCTCACATAAATACTCGTACTTAAAAATGTAATGCCTGCTAGGATTAGTCCTAAACCAATAAGCTTGCTCGCAAAGATTACTTGATCCTCCTCTTCTTTACTGATGGTAGGTGCTGTAATTCTTGTTGGCGCGGAGTTTGGCGTAGGATTTTTTGTGGCAGATGCAGAGTGCTGCTGCACCCTAAACATGAAAGTTATTTTGTCTCCCTGTCCAAGGGAAACTCTGTCTCCTGGATGCAGTGGACAAAAAACTTGAGGCTGAAGTTTCGTGCCGTTAATGTATGTACCATTAGAACTACCCAAATCGGTGATATGGTATTCGTCCCCATTTATCCAAATTTGTGCGTGGATGCGAGATACTACATCCGAATCTGGTAAGCCAGAAATATCAATATCTGGTGGTTTTTGGTCGTTTGGCTTACCGATACAAATTACAGAAAGGTTTGGTGGAAATTGCAAAGATGTGTTGGTTTGGAAGTGAAAAAGCTCCAAAGTTAGCTCGGCTGTCTGAGATGCACTGTACATTATCTGTGTGATATAGCACTTTCCTTGAGCTTCCTCTACTGGGAACTGAAAAGAGAATGGTAAATATCCTGAAAGAATATTGAATTTTTAATGTTCACTCTTTTGGTGCAATTGATTCAGCAGTTTCTCGATTTGGGAAAAACTCCTAAATTAGCGAAGGTATTGATCTGAGTTTCTGGTATTTCTATAAAATCAGTGACTTTGGCAAAATGCGTAATGTAAATGGCTACTGCTAATAAAACCTGTAGTTTGGGGCGAAGAATTTATCGGTTTGCCGCTAGCGTTGGTGGGGTCATTGCCCTGTTAATAATCCTATGGGGTTGTACTGCAAATGATTTTAACGCCGGAGCGATCGCTTGGAAAACTTATAGCAACTCCCGTTATGGCTTTGAATTTCCATATCCGAGTAACTGGACTTCTTTAGTGGCCCCAGAAAATGATGATGGAATTGCGTTTACCTCACCACAGGATAACTCTGTGGAAATTCGGGGGTGGGCAAGTCAGCAGCTACTAAACGATCAAGAGTCAGTGAAAAAGATAAAATCCAACTTTAAGACCATCCAAGGAGTATCTGGGGTGCTGGTTGTAGAAGTTGATCAACGAGTAGGTTCAATGACACTGACACTAACCCAGAATCAAGTGCAGTACCATTGGCAGGGACGAAGCAAGAGCCAAGAATTTCCAGATTACTATCGTTTGTTTTATTACATTGCCCAGCAGTATCGGATTTCAAAGTTTTAATCGCACATAGGGTATGGGGCATGGGGCATTGGTTAATTATTCTCCCCTACTCCCTCATCTCCGCACTCCCAAAATCCACATTTCCCTCAGAATGATGATTAAGAGGGGACAAAAACCTGATAGATTTAGCTATCAGCGAGTAAAAACTGGTGAAGATGAAAGTCCTGGTTATTGGTGGTGATGGATATTGCGGTTGGGCAACTGCTCTTTACCTTTCCAATCGAGGTTATGAAGTTGGAATTTTAGATAGTTTGGTGCGGCGGCATTGGGATAATGAACTTGGTGTTGAAACTCTCACTCCGATCGCACTAATTCAACAACGTCTCCAGCGCTGGCAAGATTTGACGGGTAAATCGATCGACTTGTTCATCGGCGATATTACGAATTACGAGTTTCTCCATAAAACATTACATCAATTTCAGCCAAATGCTTTGGTGCATTTTGGTGAACAGCGTTCGGCCCCATTTTCCATGATTGACCGTGAACACGCAGTTGTTACCCAGGTCAATAATGTAGTTGGGACGCTGAACTTGCTGTACGCCATGCGGGAAGATTTCCCGGACTGTCATTTGGTGAAGCTGGGGACGATGGGTGAATACGGTACACCCAATATCGACATCGAAGAAGGGTACATTACCATTGAACACAATGGACGCAAGGATACCCTACCTTATCCCAAGCAGCCTGGTTCGATGTACCATTTAAGCAAAGTCCATGATAGTCATAACATCCACTTTGCTTGCCGGATTTGGGGATTGCGGGCAACAGATTTAAATCAGGGTGTAGTTTATGGCGTCTTAACCGAAGAAACGGGGATGGACGAACTATTAATTAATCGGCTGGATTACGATGGTGTATTTGGTACAGCACTAAACCGCTTTTGTATTCAAGCAGCAATTGGACATCCGCTAACTGTCTACGGTAAAGGTGGACAAACTCGCGGATTTTTGGATATTCGGGATACAGTAAGATGTGTGGAATTAGCGATCGCTAACCCTGCACAACCTGGCGAATTCCGCGTATTTAACCAATTTACCGAACAATTCAGCGTCGGCGACTTGGCCTTGATGGTGAAAAAAGCTGGTAACGCTATGGGATTGAGCATAGAAATCAATCACCTAGATAATCCTAGAGTTGAGAAAGAAGAACATTACTTCAATGCTAAAAACACCAAATTGCTCGATTTAGGTTTACAGCCTCACTTGCTCTCTGATTCTCTACTCGATTCTCTGCTAAATTTTGCCATCAAGTATCAGGAACGAGTTGATCACAAACAAATTCTGCCTAAAGTCTCTTGGCACAGAAATTAGAGTAAACCCCAGTAAATCGTGGGTCTAAAATTGGTCGTCGTATCTTAGCACAATATGACGACCAGTCAGTTATTTTTTTATCAGGCGTATCGTCCAGCTATTGTTAACTTGCCATTTACCACAGTTATTTTGACTGTGCAAAACTGATTACAGCACACGAGACAGTTTATTCTGTGTTTAAAGCAAAATGCACTCTTAAGCTGAGATTATCTGCCTGGACTGAATAGTTTTATATGAGAATTGCTCTATTTACCGAAACCTTTTTACCCAAGGTTGACGGGATTGTAACGCGCCTGCGCCATACTGTTGACCATCTACAGCGCAGTGGTAATCAAGTGCTGGTGATTGCCCCCGATGGAGGCATTACAGAACACAAAGGCGCTAAAGTTTACGGTGTTACTGGTTTTCCTCTGCCATTGTATCCAGAACTGCAAATGGCATTGCCCCGCCCAGCCATTGGTTACGTTTTAGAAGAGTTTAAGCCAGATGTTATTCATGTCGTGAATCCAGCAGTTTTGGGTTTAGCTGGGATATTTTATAGCAAAATCCTCAAAATACCCTTAGTGGCGTCTTACCATACCCATTTACCTCAATATCTCCAGCATTACGGCTTGGGGATGCTGGAAGGGTTTCTTTGGGAACTGCTGAAAGGCGCTCATAATCAAGCTGCTTTGAATCTGTGTACTTCCACAGCAATGATAGAGGAACTGACAGCACACGGTATTGAACGTGTAGATTTATGGCAGCGCGGGGTAGATACAGAATTATTTCACCCCGATTTAGCTAATGTAGAGATGCGATCGCGACTATCACAAAATCATCCAGAAAGTCCATTGCTACTTTACGTTGGGCGGCTTTCTGCCGAAAAAGAAATTGAGCGCATCAAACCAATATTAGAGGCAATTCCGGCAGCGCGGTTGGCATTGGTTGGAGATGGGCCCCACCGTCAAGCATTGCAAAAACACTTTGCTGACACAAACACTTATTTTGTTGGGTATCTTATGGGGCAAGAGTTAGGTTCTGCGTTTGCGAGTGCTGATGCCTTTATCTTTCCTTCCCGTACAGAAACACTAGGCTTAGTACTACTAGAAGCAATGGCTGCTGGCTGTCCCGTGGTAGCAGCCCGTTCCGGGGGAATTCCTGATATTGTCACAGATGGGGTAAATGGATATCTTTTTGAGCCGACAACAGATGTTCAAGGAGCCATCGCTGCTACTGTTCGCCTCTTAGAACAAAAACAACAACGAGATATCATCCGTCAAAATGCTCGCCAGGAAGCAGAAAGTTGGGGTTGGGCAGCTGCCACCAACCAGCTACAAGATTACTATCAAAAGGTGATATTTTCTGAACAGTTAACAAAATAGGGAAGTGGCGCTGGGGAGGCACAGGGAGATGAGGGGGACAACGGGGAAAAATAAAATAACCATGCCCCTGCCCAAAATCTAAAATTCTCATGACCGAAACAGACTCATGATACAAGCCCATTTATTTATGGGGATTATTAATTTTGAATTTTGAATTTTGAATTTTGAATTCGGAGCAAAGCGACGTGACACTTCCCAATCCTGGCAGCGTCTTGGCTACATTAACTGAACTGACTCAAGTTAATCGTACTCACGCCCTACTGCGTCGCGTAAAAGACTTATCTGTTAATGAGTTTGTTTGTTTACTCGACTTTATAACTGCTGAGTTCCAGCAATTTCTTAGAGCTATTGAACTAATCAATAATGAAGCTCTAGAAACTATGTTGGAGAAAGTGCTAGAAGCTATCACACTCAAAATTGGTCAAATTCTTCAAGCAGAACACACAGCCATTTTTCTAGTTGACTATGACAAAGGTCAATTGTGGTCAAAAGTTCCTCAAGATAATAGCCAAAAATTCTTAGAAATTCGTGCTCCCATTACAGTGGGTATCCCTGGCCATGTTGCGAGTACAGGTCAATATCTCAATATATCTGAAACTTATACTCACCCACTATTTAGCCCAGAACTTGAAAAACAAATGGGCTACAAAATTCGTAATATTTTATGTATGCCCGTCATTAGTAGCAAAAACCAGACTGTCGCAGTGGTTCAACTAGCTAATAAAACCGGGAATATTCCGTTTAATCATGATGATGAAGAACGTTTTCGAGACTTTGCTGCTTCTATTGGTATTATTCTGGAAAGCTGCCAATCTTTTTATGTAGCGGCTCGTAATCAAAGAGGCGCAACGGCTTTGTTGCGGGCAACTCAGACACTAGGGCAAAGTTTAGATTTAGAAGCAACTTTGCAGATAGTCATGGAGCAAGCTCGAATTTTAATGCAAGCAGACCGCAGCACGCTGTTTTTGTATCGTAAAGAGATGAGCGAATTGTGGACGAAAGTGGCAGCTGCGGCGGATGGCACAAACTTGATAGAAATCCGCATTTCCGCTAACCGTGGCATTGCTGGATATGTGGCCTCCACTGGTGAAGCCCTAAATATCTCCGATGCCTACAAAGACCCCCGCTTTGACCCAACTACAGATAGAAAAACGGGGTATGTAACTCGTAATATTCTATGCTTGCCAGTATTTAATTCTGCAAATGAATTGATTGGCGTCACACAATTAATTAATAAGCAACAAAGTAGTTTTACTGCTTCTGATGAAGAGTTTATGCGGGCTTTTAATATTCAGGCAGGAATTGCCTTAGAAAATGCTCGCCTGTTTGAAAATGTGCTGTTAGAAAAACAGTATCAAAAAGATATTTTACAAAGTCTGTCAGATGCTGTGATTTCTACAGATATGGCAGGACAGATTGTTACGATTAATGATGCGGCACTAGAGTTGCTGGGTTGTCCGATAGCAGATGCTAATAGCAAGAACAACAAGCTTTTATGGGAACAAAATTTGATTGGCCGCCTAGTTTGGGAAGTTGTGCCGATTGAAAATCTGCAAATGCGACTAGAGGATAGTCTCAAAACTGGAGCTAAACATTATGTGCCAGAGCAAAGTTTGATAGTGGCACTTTATCAAGTCATTAGTGCTGTTAGCGATAGCGGGGCGTTTAGCCCGTGCCAAGTGCTGACTGAAACTCAGGACTCAGGACTTAGGATTCAACATCCAATTTTAGCAGTGCGCGATCGCACTAAACCCGATGTTTTTATTCCCTGGAATCAACCCCTCACTCCCAAATCTAAGTTTCTTTCCTCTGATGAAGTACAAACATTAGAACGCAGTACCAATCTTACAGTTAATCCCCTGACTAACCCCGAAGGCGGAGTTCGAGGCGGTTTGGTGGTGTTGGAAGACATTAGTCAGGAAAAACGGATGAAAACTACCATGTCCCGTTACCTGACGCCCCATGTCGCTGAACAAGTGATGGCTTTGGGAGAAGATGGCTTAATGGTAGGCGAACGCAAAGAAGTAACCATTTTGTTTTCTGATATCCGGGGCTACACAACACTAACGGAAAATCTTGGTGCAGCTGAAGTGGTATTGCTGCTCAATCAGTATTTTGAAACGATGGTGGAGGCAGTTTTTAATTACGAAGGTACTCTCGATAAATTTATTGGTGATGCCTTAATGGCGGTATTTGGTGCGCCGCTACCACTTACAGAAAATCACGCTTGGAGAGCTGTGCAGTCAGCGTTAGATATGAGACGCCGCCTAGAGGAATTTAACCAGCGTCGAATTATCCAGGCACAGCCACAAATTCGTATTGGGATTGGAATTAGTTCTGGGGATGTGGTTTCGGGTAATATTGGTTCCCGTAAACGGATGGATTACACCGTAATTGGAGATGGTGTAAATTTGAGTTCACGCTTGGAAGCGGTAACTAAAGAATATGGTTGTGATATTCTTTTAAGTGAATTTACTTACACAATGTGCAGCGATCGCATTTGGGTGCGCCAGTTAGATAAAATTCGCGTCAAAGGTAAACACCAGGCGGTGAATATCTACGAGTTAATTGGCGATCGCAATACTCCCTTAGATGCTAAAACTCAAGAGTTTTTGTTTCACTATCACGCTGGACGCGCTGCTTATTTATCGCGCAACTTCTCAGAAGCGATCGCCTGTTTTGAAGCCGCCAAATGCATCCAATCTCAAGACCAAGCTATTGATATCCACCTAGAACGTGCTCGTAATTATCAACAAACACCGCCCCCAGAATCCTGGGATGGTGTCTGGACAACGTTTACTAAATAGTCATTGGTCATTGGTCATTTGTCATTTGTCAGTTCTCAATGCCTCGTATCCCATTCCCCATTCAACCTTGAGTCTCCCCCTGGTCATCCTGAAACGGGTCTTCGCCAATTCTCAGATCCTTTTTTGAGCGTTTCAACTGTTTCCATAGATCCTTGATTTGTTCGTAAGCTTCATCTGGAGGCACTTTTCCACCCGTTTCTAAGTTGCAAATGTAGCTTACGCGCTGGGCAAATTCTTGTAAATTTGCATTAAAAACCAAGTTTTCGGGCTTTACCTGACCGTAGTAGCGGCCACGAGGGAAGAGAAAATCATCCTTGTTCACTATTTTTTTCTCCATTTATTCAATTTACCTTGCATTTGAAGAATCTCTGAAGCTGAATCACTAGCTAACCCAATCTTTACTTTCGTAAAACTAGGGTAAATCAAATCATGCAATTTCTTTTCCAATTGGTGATACAGTAATTGCTTGATTCAGATTTTGATACTAGAAGATAAAACTTGAAATAGATTTGTCGTAAATGTTACAAAAAAGTTCTTGCTAAAGTAACTAGAGAGAATATTAGATTTTCCTCACCATTGTCAATGTATCTCATCTTAATTTATGAAGTTCAAAGTGTAATTAACTTCAGTGCAAACCCTGAGTTACAAACTATTAAAAATATCTGTATTACCTGGTATTTTCTTTGCAAAAAGGATTACAAATTTGATAGTAAAACTACTTAGACTAAGATAGTATGCACCAAAACAAATTGTCCTCTGTTAAAAGTTAGAGATTCGTGTAAATCTTTGACAACTGGCTACTGATCAGCGACCAAGAAGAGGGCATTGGTTATCCTCCTCTGCTCAATTATCGGCATCCCCGGTTCTTCTTTAATAATCAGCAATGGCTAATAGTTAATAACTAAAGATAAAATGGTGAAGCCTCAAAGGACAACTTTTGTCCATCGCCTAAAACTATACCTGCCACCATGTCTGTTAATTCCAAGTTATACGAAGGCAAAGCGAAAATTCTCTATGCAACGGACGATCCGGAAGTCTTGTTGGCTGATTTTAAGGATGACGCCACGGCGTTCAACGCCCAAAAGCGTGGCAGTATCCAAGGCAAAGGAAAAATCAATTGTAGCATTTCCAGCCAGCTTTTTAAACAGTTGGAGGCTTATGGTATAAAAACTCACTTTATTGACAGTCCTGCCCCCAATCAGATGCGGGTGAGGGCAGTAAAGATTTTCCCCTTAGAAGTAGTTATCAGAAATATTGCTGCTGGCAGTCTGTGTCAGCAAACAGGTTTACCAGTGGGTACAATTTTGAAACAGCCTTTGGTTGAGTTTTATTACAAAAACGATCAGTTAGGAGATCCATTGTTGACACGCGATCGTCTGTACCTGCTAGAACTAGCTACTGCGGAACAAGTAGACGCAATTACACATCTAGCATTGCAAATCAATGAATTTCTCAATAACTTTTGGCATCGATGCGGCATTACCCTAGTAGACTTCAAGCTAGAGTTCGGTTTGGACTCACAACAGCAGTTGCTCTTGGCAGATGAAATTAGCCCCGACACCTGCCGTTTGTGGGATACCGCAGAAGAAGACTCAAACCGTCGGGTAATGGACAAAGACCGTTTTCGCCGAGACTTAGGAAAAGTAGAGGATGCCTACCAGGAGGTTTTACAAAGAGTGCTAAAAGCAGTAGAGAGTAATAGTTAAGTTGTTAAAAATCAATTAAACTCGTGTGGATTGTCCTTTGCCAGTTGTCCTTTGTTATTCGCCAATACTTCTCTAACGAGAGGCTACGCCAACGGCAAAGCTCAGTACAAGTGACTAATGACTAATGACTAATGACTAATGACTAATGACTAATTTGGGTGTGTGTGTGGTCGTGAAGAGGAATCATAAGTAAAATGCGTTTATCTCCAGTATTGCTGGCAGCAGTAGCAATTGCAGTCCCTTTGGGCGGCTCATTGAGTGCAAATGCAGAAACCGCCAACAGTTCAAAACAGACAACAGAAGTTTTGACATTAGAAACAAATCAGCAGCCAGAAAAGGACATTGGTCAAGATAACTCTAGTAAAAGTCTAGAATCTCTACCTAAACCCATAGGGGTTACAGAGGGAGAGCGCCTCCAATCCCGCGTTGTCGCAATTTATCCTGCTAATCCAGCAGCGATGCCTGCGGCGGGCTACGCCTACGTGACCCCAGAGGTAATAGTGCCGACCTCCACAAAGCCAACAACTGCACAAACCCCTCAAATCACTCCCACCCCTACTCAACAGCCGTCTCCCGCTCCAGACATTCCACCGCCAGAAATTCAACAACCAACGCTTTCCCCAACTCCTGAGACTACTCCAGTTCCAGAAAATGTCAATCCACCGACAACGGAACCTTTATTACCTACAACTCCAGAACCATCCGCCACTCCAGACATTCCATTCCCAGATAGTCAACAAAGAACACCTGCCCCACGCCCAGGCGCTAGTCCCAGTCCGCAGAATGTTAACCCACCCACAACTCCGGGAAATAGTCAACCTAACACAGTCCCAGAAGCCAATGACCCCCGCGTACTGGTGTCGGAAGTAGTAGTTAGAACCCAGGCTGGGCAACTACCACCAGAACTAGAAGAGCAAGTTTACAGAGTAATCCGTACCCAACCAGGCCAAACAACAACCCGCAGTCAACTGCAAGAGGATATTAACGCCATCTTTGGTACTGGCTTCTTCTCCAACGTCCAAGCAGCGCCAGAAGATACCCCATTAGGAGTACGTGTCAGCTTTGTTGTACAGCCTAACCCCGTCCTGAGCAAAGTAGAAGTGCAAGCCAATCCTGGGACTGGTGTTGCTTCTGTGCTACCAGCTAAAACTGTGGATGAAGTATTTAAGGAGCAGTATGGCAAAATCCTCAACTTGCGTGACTTGCAAGAAGGCATCAAGCAGTTAAACAAGCGGTATCAAGACCAAGGCTATGTCCTAGCCAACGTGATTGGAGCGCCACAAGTCTCTGAAAACGGAGTTGTTACTTTGCAAGTAGCAGAAGGGGTAGTAGAGAACATTCGAGTCCGGTTCCGCAATAAAGATGGTCAGGAGACAGACGAGAAAGGACAACCGATTCGGGGACGGACACAGGATTACATCATTACACGAGAATTGGAGTTGAAGCCAGGACAAGTATTCAATCGGAACACGGTGCAAAAAGACCTACAGCGCGTGTATGGACTGGGATTGTTTGAGGATGTGAATGTGTCCCTTGACCCTGGTACTGACCCCAGCAAGGTGGATGTAGTAGTGAATGTAGCTGAACGCAGTAGTGGTTCTATTGCGGCGGGGGCAGGGATTAGTTCTGCTAGCGGACTTTTTGGAACAGTTAGCTATCAACAGCAAAACCTGAATGGTAGGAACCAAAAACTGGGGGCTGAAGTACAGGTAGGAGAACGGGAACTGCTGTTTGATGTGCGGTATACCGACCCGTGGATCGCAGGCGATCGTTACCGTACTTCCTATACAACCAATCTTTTTCGCCGCAGTTCCATTTCATTGATTTTTGATGGCAAAGATGACGATATTAGGACGTTTGATCCAGGTAATCCCACTAATACAGATTCTCAGGATCGCCCCCGCATTCTCCGTTTAGGTGGCGGTGTCACTTTTACCCGTCCTCTTTCCGGCAATCCTTACAAAACTTCTGTATGGACTGCCTCAGCAGGTGTACAGTATCAACGAGTTTCTGCGCGTGATGCTGATGGCAATCTTAAAAAAACAGGAGCGGTATTTGATGATAGTGGCAACCGCATCAGTGATGACATTCCACTAACCTTCTCTAACCAAGGTGAAGACGATTTACTACTGTTGCAATTGGGGGCACAGCGTGATCTCCGTAATAACCCCCTGCAACCCACTAGTGGTTCTTATCTGCGCTTCGGGATTGATCAGTCGGTTCCCATCGGGCTAGGCAACATTTTCCTTACCAGATTGCGGGGTAGCTACAGCCAATATTTACCCATCAAGCTGATTAGCCTGAGCAAAGGGGCGCAAACCTTAGCATTTAACCTGCAAGCAGGAACCGTTCTCGGTGACTTGCCTCCCTACGAAGCGTTTACCCTTGGGGGTAGCAACTCCGTCCGGGGTTATGAAGAAGGAGCATTAGGTAGTGGACGCTCTTATGTGCAAGCATCAGTTGAGTATCGGTTCCCAGTTTTTTCAGTGGTTAGCGGCGCATTATTTTTTGATCTCGGCAGTGATTTAGGAACTAGTACAAGGGCGGCTGAAGTCTTGAATAAAAATGGCAGTGGCTTCGGCTATGGTCTTGGCGTTCGCGTCCAGTCTCCACTGGGGCCAATTCGGATTGACTACGGTATCAACGATGACGGTGATAGCCGGATTAATTTCGGTATTGGCGAAAGATTTTAATTTGTCATTAGTCATTAGTTATTGGTCATTAGTGAATCACAAAGGACAAAGGACAAAGGACAAATGACAAATGACAATTAACTTTTTTGGATTAGCTTGCTAATTTTTACATTTACCTCAATACTGTTCCGATAAAGGGATTAATGACATTTTTAGGGGAATATCAGGGATTTTACCAAAACAGACGATGAACAATACTAAAGGAAATATATTGACTTTTCGGCTATGCAACAGCACACTCTAGCAGGGGAAATCACCCAAATAGGGGTGGGACTGCATAGCGGTGTGAGTACCCAGGTGCGGATACTACCAGCTGAGGCGGGGAGTGGACGCTACTTTGTGCGGGTGGATTTACCGGATTTGCCGATTATTCCAGCCCAAATTGCGGCAGTTAGTCAAACTGTTCTCTCAACTCAGTTGGGTAAGGGTGAGATATCTGTTCGCACGGTAGAGCATTTATTGGCAGCACTTTCGGGTATGGGTGTGGATAATGCCCGGATTGAAATTGATGGCCCAGAAGTCCCACTTTTGGATGGTTCAGCAAGTGTGTGGACAGCCAACATTGCCAAAGTTGGCTTAGTATCACAACCTGTTAACAACCAAGTCCCATTGGCTGTTACAGAACCAGTATGGGTCTATCAAGACGATGCCTTTGTATCTGCCCTCCCAGCACTAGAAACCCGCTTTAGTTACGGTATTGATTTTGATCTATCCGCCATTGGTAATCAATGGCATAGTTGGTCATTAACAGCTGAACTAGGAAAAGCTTCTGCTAGCTTTGCTGCGGAAATTGCTCCTGCTCGTACTTTTGGGTTACTGCATCAAATTGAACACTTACAAAAAACAGGGTTAATTAAAGGTGGCAGTTTGGATAATGCCCTCGTTTGTGGGCCAGAAGGCTGGCTAAATCCACCATTGAGATTTGCAAATGAGCCAGTCCGTCATAAAATCTTGGATTTAGTAGGAGATTTAAGTTTACTGGGAACTTTTCCTCGTGCTCATTTCTTGGCGTATAAAGCCAGCCATAATTTACACATTCAACTGGCTCAGAGAATTTTAGATTTGGGATTTTAGATTTGGCATTAGAACTAAAGCCTAAAATCCAGGATTATTAAGGCTTTGGATATACGCCTGCCTACTCAACTTTCAGATGAAAAATCAACTACACGTCCAATGTCAATCCTCACTGAAGTGAATACCATCGATACGACTACATCTACCGAACCACAGGCTATAAATGAGACTACAATCATCTCTGAGATTAAAACAACTTTTACATCTGAAGAAATTCAGAAATTTCTACCCCACCGCTACCCATTTTTACTTGTAGACAAAATAATTGACTACGTTCCAGGTAAAAAAGCTGTAGGCGTTAAAAATGTAACTATCAACGAACCCCATTTCCAAGGACATTTCCCTGAACGTCCACTGATGCCAGGGGTGCTAATTGTCGAAGCAATGGCACAAGTTGGCGGCATTGTTCTAACTCAAATGTCTTCGGTAGAAGGCGGGCTGTTCGTCTTCGCTGGTATCGATAAAGTCCGCTTTCGTCGCCAGGTAGTACCGGGGGATCAACTAGTCATGACAGTGGAACTGTTATGGGTAAAACAACGTCGTTTCGGTAAGATGCAAGGTCGTGCCGAAGTTGACGGTCAACTTGCTTGTGAAGGGGAATTAATGTTTTCTCTAGTTAGCTAAAAGTTTGCTTTCGTGGTATGGGCATAGCCGTGAAATGCCACTACTAAATCCTGAAAATGGATAACAGTAAAAAAAAATCCACAACAGCATCTGAATAATTTCTTGATTTTCGCTGCCCTCTCTACGAGACGCACTCACGTTCACACTTAACTTGCTTTGCCCGACACTTTCGTTCACTGAAATACTTCACGCTCTACCAGTCGCCTCGATGGGACGGTAGTCTGTACAACTCTCTTAACCGGAGTAACACACTGCCTCAAAAACCCTACTTGGCACTGATTTATCAAGACAGTTCTGGAGATTCACCCTTGAAAACGCTAATTCATCCAACTGCTGTAATTCATCCTAAATCGGAACTCCACCATACAGTGCAAGTCGGTGCCTATGCTGTGATTGGAGCGCATGTCAAAGTGGGCCCTGAAACAATAATCGGCGCTCATGCAGTGCTAGAGGGGCCTTGTGAAATTGGGGCGCAAAATCAGATTTTTACAGGTGCAGCCATCGGCATGGAACCCCAGGATCTCAAGTTTGTGGGAGAACCAACCTGGGTCAAAATTGGTGACAATAATTTGATTCGTGAGTACGTTACCATTAACCGCGCTACCGGTGCCGGTGAAGCGACGGTAATTGGTGACGGCAATTTGCTAATGGCTTATGTCCATGTGGCTCATAACTGTGTGATTGAAGACCAAGTGGTAATTGCTAACTCTGTGGCGTTAGCAGGTCATGTACATATAGAGTCACGCGCTAGGCTGAGTGGGGTTTTAGGCGTCCATCAATTTGTGCATATTGGTAGACACGCAATGGTGGGAGGTATGGCACGGATTGATCGGGATGTGGCCCCATATATGCTAGTGGAGGGAAATCCGGCGCGGGTGCGAACCCTCAACCTTGTCGGACTCAAACGGTCTGGTATGGACTCAGCAGATTTGCTGATGCTGAAAAAAGCTTTCCGCATTCTCTACCGTTCTGATTTGTCCTTTAAAGATGCTTTGGAAAAGTTGGAATTGTTAGGGGATAGTGAACAGTTGCAGCATCTGCGGCGCTTTCTGTTACTTTCTCAGATGCCAGGAAGGCGTGGCTTGATTCCTAGTAAAGGGAAAAAAGGCGTGAGTGATGAATCGTGAGATATATCATGTCTGTTGAATTACCCATAATCAAAGCACCCCACCCCCAACCCCTCTCCGCAAGCGAGGAGGGGATTAAGAGCGTAGCTGGCGGGGTGGAGTTATGAGAAATTGTGGTTAATTGCCCAGACATCATAATTTATGAGTTATGAGTTGAAGAATTAAACTTTTAACTCCTCACTCCTAACTCCTAACTCCTAATTTTTACTAATTACCAATTATCAAATGCGGATATTTATCAGCACTGGCGAAGTATCTGGCGATTTACAAGGGTCGCTGCTCATTACGGCGCTGAAGCGTCAGGCTGTGGCGATTGGGTTGGAATTAGAGATTGTGGCGCTGGGTGGCGAAAAAATGGTAGAGGCTGGGGCAATTCTGCTGGGCAATACAAGTAGTATTGGCTCAATGGGTATTCTAGAAGGGCTACCTTATGTTTTACCCACTCTCCAAGTCCAACGTCAAGCGATCGCTTCCCTAAAACAAAATCCACCTGATTTAGTGGTGCTGATCGATTACATGACTCCCAATCTGGAAATTGGGACTTATATGAAACGGCAGTTACCAGATGTGCCTGTGGTGTATTACATTGCTCCCCAAGAGTGGGCTTGGTCATTAAGTTTGCGTAGAACTAACCGGATTGTTGGTTTTACAGATAAGCTGTTGGCAATCTTCCCACAAGAAGCCCGTTACTTTCGCGAGAAAGGGGCAAAAGTTAGTTGGGTAGGGCATCCTTTGGTTGACCGAATGCAAGATGCTCCTAGTCGGGAAGCAGCTCGTGCAACACTAGGGATTGCACCAGAAGAAATTGCGATCGCACTTCTCCCCGCTTCTCGCCACCAAGAACTAAAATATCTTTTGCCAGTTATTTTTCAAGCTGCCCAAACTATTCAAACTAAATTACCTGAAGTTCGTTTCTGGATTCCCCTGTCGCTAGAAGTCTATAGACAGCCAATTGAAGAGGCTATTAAGCGTTATGGTTTACGGGCTACAGTTCTATCAGACCAACAAAAGGAAGCTTTTGCTGCTGCTGATTTAGCTATTAGCAAATCTGGTACCGTCAATCTCGAACTTGCTTTGTTAAACGTGCCGCAAGTCGTAGTTTACCGCCTAAGTTCCCTAACTGCTTGGATAGCTCGTAAAATACTCAAAGGTTCCATAAGCTTTGCATCGCCTCCTAATTTAGTAGTGATGAAGCCGATTGTGCCAGAATTTTTACAAGAGCAAGCCACAGCAGAGAATATTATCCAAGCAGCGATGGAACTGCTGCTCAATCCAAGTCGCCGAGAGCAAACTTTGCTAGATTATGAAGAAATGCGGCGGAGTTTAGGAGAAGTTGGGGTTTGCGATCGCGCTGCTCAAGAAATCTTGCAAATGCTGCCAGAGACTAGGGAATAGGGACTGGGGACTAGGAACTAGGAACTAGGGAAATTTTGTATATTTAATACTCAATACCCAATACCCAATCCCTTTAGAGATGTCATGGCTTATGAGATGAAAAAACAAAGAGCGATCGCAGTTGACTTGTTCGCTGGCGCGGGCGGTATGACTCTTGGCTTTGAACAAGCTGGTTTTGATGTGCTGGCATCTGTAGAAATCGACCCTATCCACTGTGCAATACACGAGTTTAATTTCCCTTATTGCTCAGTATTATGTAAAAGTGTTGTGGATACAACCGGGGAAGAAATTAGGAATCGGTCTAAGATTGGCGATCGCGAAATTGATGTGGTAATTTGTGGCTCACCATGTCAAGGATTTTCCCTAATTGGTAAACGGGCTGTTGATGATCCCCGAAACTCTTTGGTATTTCACTTTCATCGACTGGTTTTTGAGCTAAAACCGAAGTTCTTTGTAATGGAAAATGTCCGGGGGATTACAGTTGGTGAACACAAACAAATCCTTCAAAGCTTAATTAGCGAATTTAAAATCTACGGCTATAAAGTAGAAGAAAATTACCGAATTCTCAATGCTGCAAATTATGGAGTACCACAGTCCCGTGAGAGATTATTTCTCATAGGTGCAAGGGAGGATATAGAGTTACCAAAATATCCTCAGCCGATTACTAAACAAGCATTACCAAATAATTTAACTTCTAAAAAAATCTCTGACATCCCATTGAGTCCTACAGTATGGGATGCAATTAAAGATTTACCTGAAATAGAAAAATATCCAGAGTTACTAACAAGAGATTGGGTTGTTGCAGAATACGAAAAGCCTAGTAAATATGCTCTTATACTTCGCGGTTTGAAATGCCTACAAGATGATTATTCTTACAAACGAGAAGATGATTTGCGAATACTTTCTTCCAGCTTAAGAACAAAACATTCTGCGGAAACTATTCAACGTTTTCAAGATACTCAACAAGGCGAAAGAGAAAAAATTAGTCGTTTTTATAAGCTGCATCCGGCTGGTGTTTGTAATACTTTAAGAGCCGGAACAGACAAGTATAGGGGTTCTTTCACATCTCCTAGGCCGATTCATCCAATTACGCCGCGATGTATCACAGTTAGAGAAGCGGCGAGATTGCATTCTTACCCCGATTGGTTTAGATTTCATGTAACTAAGTGGCACGGATTTAGGCAAGTTGGTAACTCTGTACCACCGCTACTAGCAAAAGCTGTGGCGTCAGAAATTATTCGCAGTTTGAATATTTCGCCTTTTAAGCCGAGTTTCCGATACAAGTTGGGAGAGGAAAAGCTACTACAATTTAATATGTCGCAAGCAGCACAATATTACCAGTGATAGTAGTGAAAATACACTTTGTAATATGTGCAAGGTTGGGCTAATTCCAAGCACGGAAGAATGTACTATCTTCCCAGACATTAGCAGCCCGCCCGGCGATCGCTGTCAATTCTTCCTTTTTCAGGGGCACAAAAGCCTGCGCTATCTTGACATTATTTTCTAATTGTGAAACACTATCTGCCGCAACCACGCAACAATGAACTCCAGGCTGAGACAGTGTGTAACCTAAAGCTTGCTCCATACCTGTCAACCCACCTGATTTAAACAGCCGCCCATAAGCCGGGACTTTCATCGCAATCACACCGACATTTTTTTCTTGAGCAACTGGTAGAACTACCGGGATAAATGGACTTGGGTGGTGTTTGTCGGCGGCATTCACAGGAATCAGTGTAGTGTGGAAAGGATAGCGACGTAACCCTTCGGCAATTACTTGAGGGTCGTGATGTCCGGTAATACCTGCGAACCGCACCAATTTTTGTTCTATGGCTTCTTCTAAAGCTTTAATTGCGCCAGATGGACTAAAGATGGTGTCAAGTTCTTCAGAAAAAGAGACGTGATGCAACTGCCACAAATCGAGATAATCTGTATTGAGACGTTTAAGCGATCGCTCTAATTCTCGCCATGCACCATCCCGATCTCTTTGATCAGTCTTGCTTGCTAGAAACAGCTTTGAGCGATGGGGTGGTAGCACTTTACCTAAATAATCTTCACTTGGCCCATAACTAGCTGCTGTATCAAAGTAGCGAATGCCAAGTTCCAGCGCTCTTTGAACAATTGCCGTAGCATCACCCTCTTTTCCTTCGCCACCGGATAGTGGCATCTGTCCTGCTCCAAACCCGAAGATAGGCAGATTTACTTCGGTGCGTCCCAGTACTCGTTCTGGTATAGTTGTTGGCGGTGTTGCGAGGTTGGTAGTATTTTGCCCAAAAGCATTAGTTGCCACAATACCTCCAGTTACAGCAATGCTGGTAATTAGGAAATTACGCCGCGTTTTTCCTTCTGTCATGATTGGCTTCGGGGCGAAATAACTTTTATTATAAAATTTTAGCTAGGAAGAATTGACCGGATATCCTTCTAAAGGATAAATCCATCACATTTCATCATGTATGGGTAAAAATAAGAGCGATGTCTACGACGGGCTACGCCTACGCGCTCACAAATTGTCTATAAACTCTTCTGGTGTGACTCTTGCTTGCTTAAGAACACCACTGAGCGTGCCAACTTTTAACTCGCGGTGGAGTGGTACAACATAAACAATTTCTCCTTCGAGAGTTGTTTTTTAAGTACAACATGACTACCAGTTTGTCTAGTTTGAATAAATCCTAAACGCTCTAATGCACGAATTGCCTCACTACCTGATATTCTTGGCAATCTAGGCATAGCTGACTTCTATGCTTGTTACAAATCTCGGACTAGTATCAGTGTCAAGTAAAGGACATTCTTCTAGATATAGACTTGTAGCTTCTTTAAGATTAGCGAGAGCTTCTTCAATTGTTTCACCTTGGTCAACTGTGCCGACTTCAGGACATTCAGCAACATACATATCTTCTTCTTTGTGAATAATGGCAGTTAATGTTCTAGTCTTCATAGGATTTGATTTTGATAAAGATAGTCGAGCGATGTCTACGGCGGCAAGCTACGCACTGCTTGTTATAGTTACCTTTGGGTGCGATCGCATTACTTGCTATCAACGGCATTTTTTTCAGCGTAGTTTAAATTTTTCTGATATTCTATAATTTTTTGTTGAGCTACTACATAATTTTGGCTAGAAGATGGTACGGCTTTCATAAGTGCGATCGCAGCTTCCCACTGACTCACAACTGTTTTCCACTCATCTGGAGATTTTGCTAGTTGGGTTATTTTGGCAGCACTCATTGCTTGATTAACAGCCTCTCGGAATGTATTAGGTTGAGGTGTGAGTATTGTTGTAAATGGAGTTGGCAACATAATTGGAGAAGCTATAGAAATTGGTGATTTTTCTTTCAAATTTGGAGTTTTTGCTAATAAATTTATTCCGATGGCAACCACGACAAAGAGCATAAAAATCAGCAGTTTTTTATTTAAAATTTTAGATATTTGATAATTGTTTTGAGATAGTAATGCTATAGGCAAATTATGCTTTTCACCCTTTTTTATTTGGGTTAGACCCATGTGACCACGCAATCTGTCAATTTCTAAATCTGTGCGATCAGCAGTGTAACTCTTAGGTTTAGTTTGAAAGTTTTGGAGTAGAATTTTTAGTTTAGGAATTAAACGTTTTATTACTAAGTGTTCTAATTGGTACAGATATGCGGCAGTGAACATCCAAATCATGAACCAACGTTGACTTACAAAATCATTGTTTTCAATACTGTAAAAAACTCCATTTGTTGCACGTCCTGTTAAATTTCCCGTACAACCATTAAAATATTCCGGTATTTTATTGAAAAAGTTGCAACCATAAAAAGCTAGTTCCGAAAAGATAGTTAGGATTAGCATAAAAGATAATCCCATAACGATTGGGCCATAGAAACCTGCCCATAAACTATTGAAAGTAGGTATCCATTTAGGTATTTTATTAAATGATGTAGGCTTTTGCCAAATAAACCAGAAAATATGGTATGCAAAGGCTAATAAAATCGTTGGTATTAATAAGCCGAATAAAATAGAAAATATTAATAATATAGGGCTGTTGCCAACAACTGATATAAATACTCCGGTCAATCCAAAGACTATTAAACGTGTGCCAGGAAAAGCTATGGGAACTAGAATAATTGCCCTAAACCAAGAACTAGGATAAGGAAACCAAACTGGCCATATTTGAGAGAATGTTTCATATTTTCCCTGTTTAGCTAGTTCTAAAATACTGGAATCTTTTTTAGTCTCCTCATTCTCAGGAGCCAAATCTAAATAATCTATCCAAGCTACTGAGGTTTGTCCTTTGCCTTTTCCAAAAATTTTTACGGACTTAATTGGCGTAGCTTCTAACTTTATTATTATGTTACGAATAAAATTGACTTATGATTCTTGCTCCGGTACTTGGACAGATTCTAGCATTACCTGTAAGCAGTTATTTTTCAAGACTACTTTTGCAGTAATATTTTTTGGTTTCAAAAGGTAATTTATCACTGATGCGATCGCTTGTGCATCTCCCTGTTTAGCAAGTTCTAAAAGATTCGGCTGTGTCATAACCAATAAATCCGAAAAACTGAGAAAATATCTTCTATCTCAGGTTTCCCTATTCACAGGCAAAAGCAACATTTTACAAATCTTTGAAACCTTATATTGAAAATATACTTGGATTTATTATATTTATTGAAAAAATACCGCTTTTAGACTATTCTTTGTGCCTCTGCGTAAGCCAAATTAAAAACTAGCGTTCCTTTGTAATTACAGAACTACCATTAGTAATGCTTACTTTTTGAATAAAAACGTCGGTACAAGATGATAAAATATCCGTGCTTATTTGATTAGCAATAAATTCAAAATCTTGGTTTGTTAATCCCTGTGCGGTATCGCCACTTAAGTTAATACAAATAGTTAATATTTGAGGATTACTAGAAGACTGTTCATTATCTACTGCTTCTATTTCAGCTTCTACTATGCCCAAATCAAACTCTTTACTCCAAGCTGGAAACTCCTTACCAGTTTGTTGTCCATAAACTTTCACTATTTCAACAGATGCAGCCCCTAAAGCTGTTAACCCTTTGCGGATAAATGGAACTAAAATTTGCTGATTTGGTACTTGGACAGATTCTAGCATTACCTCTAAACAAGAATCTTTAAAGGCAACTGTTGCAGTGATCCCTTTGGCATGTAGGTGGCGGTTCATTAGAGATGCGATCGCCTGGGAATCTCCCTGTCTTGCAAGTTTTAGAATATTTGGCTGTGTCATAACCAGTAAAAGAAAAAATCTAGAAAAATAAACTTATATTCTCAGGATTCCCTCTTGACAGCCTTAAGTAACATTATGATGCATAATATCAGCTAATCTGGGCTAAAATGTCTAGTATCAAGATAGTAATTTACAGACTTTTGCAAAAAATATATTTTCCCTGTCTCAACATCAAAAACTAGTGTTTTTGTGCTTGCCAAATTAACAGGATTAATATTAATCAGTTTAATTCCAATTTTAAATATGAAGTTTTATCGAGATCATGCTTGGCCCTCGACGCTGGAAGAAGCCATAGTTATCCAAGAAAAGCTGCGAGATCAAGTAATTACTGAGGATCATCTGCAAGAACCTATTCAGTACGTCGCTGGAGTGGATATGGGTTTTGAAGCTGATGGAACAATTAGCCGTGCAGCTGTCGCAGTACTGAGTTTTCCTGATTTGCAAATAATCGAAACAAGCCTAGCACACCGTCCTACAACCTTTCCTTATGTTCCTGGGTTCCTCTCATTTCGGGAAATTCCAGCCGTTCTCGATGCCCTGGAAAAGATTAAAACAACACCAAATATAATTCTGTGTGATGGTCAAGGAATTGCCCATCCCCGCAGATTAGGTATAGCTAGCCATTTGGGGTTACTTATAGATATGCCAACAATTGGTGTAGCCAAGTCCAGGTTGATAGGTAAGCATGAGGAATTGGCAGAAACCAAAGGCAGCACGCAACCACTGATATATAACGGTGAAACCATTGGCGTCGTTTTGCGATCGCGCACAGGAGTAAAACCTCTTTACATCTCCAGTGGTCATCGAATTAGTTTACCGACAGCGATTGACTATGTATTGCGCTGCACGCCCAAATATCGGCTGCCAGAAACTACACGCATTGCTGATAAATTAGCATCGGATAGATAAAGCTTGTTGAAGTTTTTTCTAAATACTTGCTTGCATCTACTTAATCATGTTAGGAATCGCACAGAAAGAAGTTGAAGTAGCTAAATACGATTTACGAAGTTAGAACAATGAACGCACTAACTTTACAGTGGCACGATGCAGGTCAAAATAAAACTCAGAATATTTACGAACAACAGCCAAGTCAAAATCATGGCACTGTTCGTATCGGTCGTGACCCCCTCCGGTGCGACATTATTCTGAGTCACCCTACTGTCTCTGGTCTGCACGTTGAAATATTTTTTCATCACCAGCAACAACGCTTTTATATTAGGAATTTGCGATCGCAAAATCCCCCCCTTATCGATGGACGGCAATTAGTCCAAGGTGAAATGCCTTTAACTGAGGGCACTAGTATCTCTTTGGGACAAATAAAACTCAATGTTACTAGCGTTTCCACAGGTAGCATTCCAGCAACAATTTTGCTACCACCCAATCCACCAGTACATATAGGATATCACCACCATCCATCAACACCTCCCGCACCACCGCCAGGAGTTTATGGCTTAGAATGCCCCAAATGTCATAAAGTTTCCCCAGGAGAGAATTTACAAATTGGCTGTCATTGGTGTGGGACATCTTTAGCTGCGGCAGTAAGTGTTTTAGTAGCAAAGAATTAGAGGGTGGGGAGATGAGGAAGATAAGAAAGTATGATTAATAACCAATTTCCAATGCCCCAATACAGTTCAGATAAGACCAAAACACTTGTAGAGACGGCGATTTATCGCGTCTCGAAAACCCACAATTTTGTACACTTAGCCCTTAACTGAATCGTATTGCCCAATGCCCAATGACAAATAACAAATGACAAATGACAAATGACTTACAAATCCAATTGAGTTGGGATGAACCAGCGACAGGAGAACGGCGAGAACCAAGGTTGAATATGCCGATCGCTTTTGGTCGAGAATTCGGTCGCTTACCTGCTGAACTTAGGGGAGTGCGGGTTTCTAGGATGCTGCTTAACAGTAACGAAGTTTCTCGCTACCATGCCCTAATTGACTGGGAACAAGACCATCTGGTGGTGATTGACCAAGGCAGCGTTAACGGTGTGTATATCAACGGTCAACCACAAACGCGTAGTGTTCTGGCTAATGGCGATACGTTGCAAATTGGCCCATATATGATAACGGTCACATTTGCTGCTAGCGCCTCTGCACCAGATACCAGCCCCCCTTCAACGATTCATTTCAACGCAAATACCAATCGCCCAGACCCCAGTTTGCCTGTAGTCCAGCCGCTAACGCCCGTGGTAAGTAATTTCCCGCCATTGGCGTTTCAGGCGGAGAAAGTCGCTGTGCAAGCACTTCATGCTACAGGATTACCAGTAGATGAATCTGATTATCTTGCGATCGGGGCGGGACTGGGTAGCTTCGTTTGGGCTGATTTGCTGCGAATTAGTGGTGTGCGTGCTGACAAAATTGTGGCTTTGGGATTAGAGGCGGAACCTTATGCCCGTTACAAACGCCTTTGTTTAAATTCGCAAATTCCCTTATATGAAAGACTGCGTTCTAATTCTGACTCTTGTCCTGATAATATTTGGGGCTGGCCTAGTTATGCCTTGCGTGAGGCTTGGGGAGACTTAGCCAAAGGACAGATAAATTCAGCATTCAAGTATTTATGGCAAGTGTTTGCTGAACCAACATTTGCAGAAACTTATACTCCTCGTGCGGGTAATGTGTTTGATTCCATAGATAGGGAGGCGAAGCGCATTGCCTGGAATCAAATTTATCGCTATGGGCGAGTTAGGGGAATTCGCAAAACTGATGATGGCAGATATTGCGTAGCCTATTCTCGCGGCCCCGGAAATTATGCTTTTTTAGTTAGTCGTTATTTACATTTAGCTACTGGGTATCCAGCAATTCAATTTCTTCCAGATTTGCAAGCTTATAGAGAAAAATATCAAGATTTTAAATCTGTAGTTAATGCTTATGAAGCCCACGATCATGTTTATGAGCAACTAGAGCAACATGGTGGTACGGTGTTGATTCGGGGGCGGGGAATTGTGGCTTCGCGGATTGTTCAGCGCATTTACGAAGCCAGAAAACGAAATCGGAATATTGCAGTTTTGCATTTAATGCGATCGCCTAAACCCCAAGGTAACAAATTTCAAAATACCCAGCGCCTAGTCAAAAATCATTACGAATTTCAACCCTTTAACTGGCCGAAAGCCTGTTGGGGCGGTGAACTCCGGGCAATGTTAGAAAAAGCCACCCCCGATGAACGCAAGCGTTTACTAGCAGACTGGGGTGGAACTACCACCGCAGACCGCCAAGACTGGCAGCAAATTACCGCCCAAGGGTTAAGCGAAGGCTGGTATCAAATTACCTTCGGTGAGGTGTTGGATGTGGAACGAGATGCCCAAAACCGGACTATTACCCGTATCCGAGAACAAAGCTTTGGGGAAATGAAATTGCTAGCTGATTTTATTGTTGATGCTACTGGACTGGATGCCAAGGTAGATGCTAATCCCCTCTTAGCAGATTTGGTGAAACATTACAATCTTCCAGTAAACCACCTGGGGCGATTGACTGTAGCGAACAATTTTGAATTGGTAGAGATGCGTAGTGATAGAGGTCAAATGTATGCTGCTGGGGCGATTACTTTAGGTGGGCCTTATGCAGCAGTTGATAGTTTCTTGGGCTTGCAGTACGCCGCATTAGTCGCCGTTGATGGACTCGCCGCCGCTCGTGCGCCTGGAGTTCAAAAGTTGAATGTTGTAAGTTCTTTTGGTCAGTGGTTGAAGTGGGTGTTAAATCAGTCACCTTAGCTTAATAAAGCAGTAGGCATAAGAAATACAGTATTTACCTGACTGTTTTGAGTACCAAATCCCAAATTTGAGGTTCAAAGGCTCAACGTTCAAGTAAAAAGGTGCAACGTTCGAGTAAAAAGGCTCAATGTTTGAGTAAAAAGGTGCAACGTTCAGGTTCAAAGGCTCAATGTTCGAGTAAAAAGGTGCAATGTTCAGGTTCAAAGGCTCAACGTTCGAGTAAAAAGATGCAACGTTCAGGTTCAAAGGCTCAACGTTCGAGTAAAAAGGTTCAACGTTCGAGTAAAAAGGTGCAACGTTCAGGTTCAAAGGCTCAAGTCGCGATGTCTACGACGGGCTACGCCTACGCAGAATTCTTATTCTCTGATATTGTGAATAAAATTGGCGGTTAGAAACCTATAAAGTAAAAAAACAAAGCGTTATTGCTGATTTATAGGAAACTAAAATTTAGTTGTTTCGTGGTCGCCATCTGTGATGTGGAACCCATTGGAGGACTTCTTTAGCGAGTTGGGTATTAATAAGAGCTTTGTAAGGCTCATGTTCATATTCATGACCACCATGCCAATTTACTTCAGGAAGTAAAGACTGAGCCATTTCTTGACTAGTTCGATGTGCCGAAGAAATATCATCCGCGCATAGCAGCAAAGTGACATGACCAGGATTAGGGCAGTGTAAAGCGCACCGCGCTGCTTCTGCTGCGTCTCTTACATCAAGAAAAGCGCCATATTCCCAAAAAGGATTCCATTCAAATTCGGGATTGGCTCGCCGATTGGAAATAATAAAATCGTAAGTCGGTTCATCAAACACACCCGGTAGTCTCAAACAAATGGTTGGGATACCTGTGCTATTGGTAAAATATCTGCACATTTCTTCACCTAAGCGTTTAGAAACGGCATAAGGAGTGGTTGGATAACAAGGATGATTGTCGTCCAACGGAAGATAATCTGGTTTTCTCTCACCTTTGAAAATTCCCAAGGCATCAACACTACTAAAGAAAACGATACGTTTGAGTTTTGCCTCTTCTGCTGCCCTTAGAATATGCCAAGTACCAAGAAGATTGACTGCCATTATTTCATCCGGTGTGTCTGAAAGGCTTCCAAGCAACGCTGCAAGATGAACGACTGCATCGCAACCAACAACAGCAGAACGAATTTGATTGAGATTGAGGATATTATGACCACTTGCGATATCAAAGCCAATCACTTCATATCCGTCGGCACACAAAACTTTTTCAACAACTGAACCAATCATTCCTTCATTGCCCGTAACTAATATCTTCATAGTCCACACCTGAATTATGATTTTGCTCAAAACCTGCTTAAAGTGGTAGCTATGCAGGGTGCGAATCGGTTCCAAATCATCAATTTGCTTTGACAGCACCAATTATAGTCACCGCAGTAACAGGCTTGACTGCGGCTCGGTATGCGGTCTTAAAAGCTAGTACCGCAAGGCGGAATTAAAAATTAAAAATTAAAAATTAAAACAGCGTATAGCGGTTCCCATTCAGATGCGGTACAACGTTAACGTGAGTTCGACGGATAGAAAAGCTCAAAAAGCTCACTAGATAAGAATTTGCTTAACTGGATAGACGAAGTGCGATGCCTGCGGCGGGCTACGCCTACGCTACGATTGATTGAGAATCAGCAAAAAAGTCACAAAAAAATGCCGAGACTAAGAATATCTAACAAAAATGAGGGTCAGGGCTTAGTCTACAATTGTATCTCGCCTGGACATTACACAAATTTTCTGCGACGTAGATGATTTCTGTCAGCAATGGGAAAATCTCTGGCAGCAAGTACCGCAATTACCATCGAC
>NNBU01000499.1_pt1 | contig 40867 bp, 46 predicted proteins | sample 1173781 | NCBI WGS metagenome assembly NNBU01 (sample SAMN07173937, study PRJNA388173) | plant metagenome | biome: Plant school; feature: Soil; material: Symbiotic tissue of Blasia pusilla L.; isolation source: symbiotic tissue sample KVJ2 | host: Blasia pusilla | place: Norway: Troms, Kvaloya...
GTCTTGCCCGCGCCGAGAAAGCCGGAGAGCACGGTGACGGGGAGGCGATCGGCCATGGGAACAGGCTCCATATATGCAACAGGATTGCATTATAGGAAGCATACGCAACACGGTTGCGTTTAAAACAGGCGGCGTCTCAGTAGCTCAGCTTGGGGTACCAGTCCGAGCCCCGGCCCTCGGGCGTCATGTCGAGCAGGTTCCAGATCGGCATCGGGTCGGGCGCGCCGCGCGGGTCCTGTCCCGGGTCGGCCGTGCCCGGGCCCATTTCAGCGGCCCAGAAATGCCGGATGGTGTCGCCGTCGCGCCGGAACACGTTGAAGGCCGGAACGTCGCCGCTGTCGGGCGTCTCCCCGGCGTAGTCGGCGTTGAAGCTGTTGCCCTGCGACGAGTAGAGCGGCAGGTGGCGCCAGCCGCGCTCCCTGGCAAAGGCGGTCATCCGCTCGACCGGCGACGTGGCGATCACCGCGAACGCCACGCGCTGCAGCAGGTCAGGCATTTCGCCGTCGAACGCGCTCAGCAACGACGTGCACATGGGGCACGGCCGCTCGCGCTTCGGGCCGAACATCCAGTTGTAGGTGATGAGGGTGCCGTGCTGGCCGAAGAGGCCGGACATCGGCACCGGCCCGTCGACGCCCTGGAACACGTAGTCTTCCGGCACGACGCCGCCGGGCGGCAGCGCACGGCGCATCTGCGCGACGTGCTCGATGCGACGGCGCAGGTCGATTTCCTCGGCCAGCAATTCCGTGCGCGCCTTGCGGTAGGCCACGCTTTCGTTGGGAAACCGGACGGGGTTGGACCGGGCGAGCTGGCTGGCGGACGCCGGTGCGGCAATTTCGGCTGGGGCAGGCATGGCGGGTCACCTCCTGGTGTGAAGGTTCGGGTTGCGGATTGCTTTGAACCTGCGCACATGGTGATCCTGCGCGCGCCCGCGGCGGTACGCGATTTTCCCCAGTCGAGGGCGAATTTGTCCTACCCGCCGAAGCCAGCGGTGCCGCCGGCTACATCTCGAACGCGGCCACCTGCCTGCCGTCGATGTCGGTGAACCCATAGGCCTGCGCCAGGTCGGCCACGCGCAGGACTTCGCCGCTCTTGTCCATCACCTTCGCGTCGGCCGCCAGCGCCGCCACGGCGCGCCCCAGGTAGCGCGGCGACTCGGTGCGCGCCAACTCGGGCCGCTCCTGCCAGTGCGCCTCGTCGGTGTTGTGTCCGGCCAGCACGAACTCGGTGCGCATCCAGCCCGGCGACACGGCGACCGAGGCCACGCCGTGGGGCCTGAAGTCCTGCGCCATGCCGAAGGCCAGCCGCGTCATCGAGGCCTTCGCGAGGTCATAGAACAGGTTGCCGCGCAGGTAGCGGTCTCGGTCCCAGAAAGTGGTGGTCACCACGAGCCCCTTCTTCTGCCGCACCAGCAGGGGCGCGGCGCAGCGGCTGGCGAGCAGGTGGTTGCGCACGCCGCGCTCGAACATGGCGTCCCAGTGCGCGAGCGGGTGCTCCCAGAACGGCGCGTCGAACACGCCGTCGAAGCTCTCGTGGCCGCCCCAGGCGTTGTTCACCAGCAGGTCGAGCCGGCCGGCCTCGCGCGCCACGCGGGCAAACAGCGCCGCCACGTCTTCTTCGCTCGTGTGGTCGCATGGCACCGCGATGCCACGCCCGCCCTGGCGCGTGACCTCGTCGGCGGTGTCGTCGATGCTCCCCGGCACCGCCGCCATGCCGGACAGTGCCAGCAACTGACCGTAGGTGCCGGCGGGCCGATCGCGCGTGCTGCGGCCAGTGACGTACACGGTGGCGCCCGCCGCGCCCAGTTCCAGCGCAATGCCGCGCCCCGCACCCCGGCTTGCGCCCGTGACCACGGCCACGCAGTCTTTCAATGGACGGTGGGCGTTCTCTTCGTGAATCCTGTTCATGGCTCCTTCGATCTGCGTTGGCTTGAGAGCGGCCGAAGATAGAGCGCCTTCAGTCCGCCGTCTTGGAAGAACCCGCAATCGCCCGGCCGAGAAACTCGGTCGGCGTGACACCGCACAGGGCGCGGAACTCGTTGACCAGGTGCGACTGGTCGTAGAAACCACCATCGAGCGCCAGTTCGGCCCAGGCCGGCGAAGGTTGCGCGCGCAGCGCGCGCAGGCAGCCATGCATGCGCGCCAGCCTGCGCCACGCGCGCGGCGTCAGGCCGACGTGGGCATGGAACAGTTGCTGCAGGCGCCGCTCGCCAACGCCCACGGCGGCAGCCACGTCGCGCAGCGGCTCGCGTCCGCCGGCGGCGGCGATGCGGCGGGCCGCGTGCATGGCGACGGCATTGCCGATGCCGTCTGCTCTTCCGGTGGACTCGCCGCCATGGAGGCGACGCAGCAGGGCCGTGTGCAGCAAGGCGATGCGTTCCGCATCGCCGGGCGCATCGGCCATGCGCGCCAGCAGCAGCGCGCCTTCGCCGCGCCACAACGCATCGAGGTGCACGGCACTTGCGCCGATCTCGCCGGCCGGCACCCCGAGCAGCGCCGCCGCGGCGCCGGGATGCAGGGTGACCGAAAGCCCGTCGACCTGGCGGCGCATGCGCACCACGACCGGCGCCGCCGACGCGCCGATGGCCTCCGCCGCCTGCCCCTGGCCGCCGTCGGCGGACGGCGCATCGCCGAAGTTGAAGACCAGCCGCACCGCGCCGTCGGGCAGCACGCGCTCGCGCACCTCGCAGCCTTCGGCGAAGCTCTCGCGATACCGCAGGATGTGGGAGACATGGCCGCGCAGCGCGGCGCCCACGGGAAACGCGCGCAGCGTGCCGGCGGGCACGCTCGACTCCGGCCCGTGCAGCGGGTCGTCGTCGAGGCGGAGAAAGAGGCGTTCACCCATGGCGCCGATTGTGTGGAAAAACCCGCCCGTCCGCGAGTGCGCCGCCGTGGCCGAAAATCGGCGGCTCCGCCTGCTGTCCTTCCCCCGCCCGTCCCGAATGCCCACCGCCCTCCCCGTTCTCTACTCGTTCCGCCGTTGCCCCTATGCGATGCGCGCCCGGCTCGCGCTGGTGGCCGGCGGCCAGCCTTGCGAACTGCGCGAGGTGACGCTGAAGAACAAGCCGGCCGAAATGCTTGCGGCGTCGCCCAAGGGCACGGTGCCGGTGCTGGTGACGCCCGAAGGCCCGGTGCTCGAGCAGAGCCTCGACGTGATGCTGTGGGCGCTGCGGCGCGACGATCCGCAGCGCTGGCTGCAACCGCAGGCCGGCACGCTCGATGACATGCTGGCCCTGGTGGCGGCCTGCGACGACGACTTCAAGCCCCAGCTCGACCGCTACAAGTACCCGCAGCGCCACGCCGACGGCGGCGAGCCGGCCCGCGAGCGCGGCGCGCAATTCCTGCGCAGCCTGGAAGCGAGGCTCTCGGCCTCGCAACACCTGGCCGGCACCCACGCCACGCTCGCCGATGCGGCCCTGATGCCTTTCGTGCGCCAGTTCGCGATGGTCGATGCCGCGTGGTTCGACGCCCAACCCTGGCCCTACCTGCAGGCGTGGCTGTCGAACTGGACCGCATCCGACCTGTTCGCGCGCGCCATGCACAAGCACGCGCCCTGGAAAAGCGGCGAGGCCGGCGTCGCTTTCCCGCCGGCCTGAACGCCCCTCAGGCGCCCATCGCCGCCGCCGAGGCCCGCTGGATGCACTCGATGAAGTGCTGCGCCGCCGGCGTCGTCAGCTGCCCGCGCCGGCGCACCACGCACACGTTGAGCATCGGCAGCTGTTCCTCGATGTCGACGCGGCGAATGCCGTGCCGCTTGAACGTGAGCTTGACCAGCGGCTCGACGAACAGCCCGATCAGGTCCATGTGCCCCACCAGGCCCAGCGCCACCGTGACCGACTGGCCCTGGATGATGCGCGAGGGCGGCGGCAGCCCCAGCGGCGTGAACAGCGGCGCCACCGACTCGCGCCCGCGATGGTCGTCGCCCGGCAGGATCCACTCGGCGGCGTAAAGCTCGAGCAGCGAGCGCGCCGCGCGCAGCGGGTGGCGGTTGCGCATGCCCACCACCAGCTGCACCGGAAACAGCTCCAGCGCCTCGAACTGCGGATCGAGCGTGCCGGGCACCACGTGCGCGACGGCAAAGTCGAGGTAGCCGTCGCGCAGGCGCGCCAGCATCCACGGCAGCACCGCCTCGCTGAACTGCACGTCGACCGCGGGCAGGCGTGTGTGGAAGTCCTTGAACGCGGCGGGCAGCACGGTGAGCGCGAACGAGGCGCTCACCGCCATCGACACCGAACCGGTGGCGCCGTCGCGGATCTGCGCAATCTCGTCGCGGGCGCGCTGCATGTCGGCCAGCAGCAGCCGCGCGCGCGGCGCGAAGGCCTGGCCGAACTGGGTGAGGCGCACGCCCTTCACGCTGCGCTCCACCAGCGGCGCGCCCACCTCGCGCTCCAGCTCGCGCACGATCTTGGTCACGGCCGGCTGCGAAATGCCGAGCACGCGGGCCGCGGCGCGAATGCTCATCTGCTCGACCACCGCCACGAAGGCGTGCAACTGGTTGGGTTTCATCGGGTGCTGGCGCGTTCAGGCGGGGCCATAGGGTTTCAACCATGACAACCAAAAGTTATCTTTCCGCCCCAATTATTGTCTTTTCATGACAGCACCGAGTCTCTAGCATCCGGCGCGGTCGAGGCATACCTTCGACAGACAACACCTCGAACAGCAATCCCACTGGAGTGACATGAGCATCCCAAGCAGCCGGCCCTCGCCTTCGTCCCCCGCGCGCAGGCGCCAGACCATCGTGGCCACCACGATCGGCAACGGGCTGGAGTTCTTCGACTTCACCGTCTACGGTTTTCTCGCCCTGGTGATCGGCAAGCTGTTCTTCCCGACCTTCAACTCGTACGGCCAGCTGCTGCTCACGGTGGCGAGCTTCGGCGTGGGCTTCATCATGCGGCCGCTGGGCGGCATCGTGATCGGCGCCTACGCCGACCGCGCGGGCCGCAAGAAGGCCATGACGCTCACCATCTTCCTGATGGCGCTGGGCTGCGCGCTGATCGCCTTCACGCCCACCTACGCGGCCATCGGCGTGGCGGCGCCCCTCATCATCGTGCTGGCGCGGCTGATCCAGGGCTTCTCGGCCGGCGGTGAAGTGGGTGCGTCCACCACGCTGCTGGTCGAGCACGCCACGCCGTCCAACCGCGGCTACATGGCGAGCTGGCAGTTCGCCAGCCAGGGCCTGGGCGTGCTGATGGGCGCCGTGGTGGTGGGCGTGCTGACGACGTCGCTCTCGCCGGAAGCCATGCTGAGCTGGGGCTGGCGCGTGCCGTTCATCCTGGGCATGCTGATCGCGCCCGTGGGCATGTACATCCGCCGCCACCTGGAAGAGTCGCTGCACATCTCGCCCGAACAGGCAGCCGCGCCGCGCGAGAGCAGCCTGAAGATCGTCTGCACGCAGCACGGCAAGACGGTGCTGGCCGCCATTCTTTCGCTGGTGGGCGGCACCACGGCCGCGTATGTCGTGACCTTCTACATGCCCACCTATGCGGTGCGCGAGCTCGGGTTCACGCCGTCGGTGGCGTTGTTCGGCGCCGCGCTCACGGGCCTGATCTCGTTCGCGTTCGCCCCTTTCGTGGGCAAGCTGTCGGACAAGGTGGGCCGCAAGCCGCTCATCCTGTGGAGCCGCATTGCGCTGGCCGTCCTCATCTACCCGGGCTTCCTGTGGCTCAACGCCTCGCCCACGCCGACGGTGCTGTTCGTGGTGCTGGGGGTGTTCAGCCTCGGCCTGGTGGTGCAGACGGTGCCCGGCATCACGATGCTGCCGGAGATGTTCCCGAAGGCGGTGCGCGCGAGCGGCATGTCGCTGGTGTACAGCGTGGGCGTGGCCCTGTTCGGCGGCTTCGCGCCCTTCATCAGCACCTGGCTGCTGAACGCCACGGGCAGCAAGCTGGCGCCGGCCTGGTACCTGGTGGCGATGACGGTGGTCTCGCTGATCGGTCTGCTCTGGCTGCGCGACCATACGGGCCGCGACATCGATGCCGCGGGCGCGCACGCCGCGGGCTGACCCCTCTTCACCTTCTTCATCTTCGTCTCCAAGACATTCAAAGCACAGGAACCCCACGCCATGCCGACACAACGCAGCGCCGCCACGCGGTATTTCTCGGGCACGTACGTCGAAGCCCGCACCAAGTTCCTCGAGGCCGCCGCCCAGCGCGGCGCGGCCGTCGAGTCCTTCGTGCACCCGGCGCACCGCGGCGCGCTGGGCGAAGAGCTCGCCACCGACGTGGCGCTGATCGGCGCCATCGATGCGAAGAAGATCCTGCTCGTCACCTCGGGCACGCACGGCCCCGAAGGCTTCTGCGGCTCGGGCACGCAGGTGGCCACGCTCAACGATGCAGACCTGCTCGCGCGGCTGCAGCAGGCCGGCGTGGCGCTGCTGCTGGTGCATGCGGTGAACCCGCACGGCTTCTCGCACCTGCACCGCACGAACGAGGACAACATCGACCTGAACCGCAACCACATCGACTTCAATGCGCCGCTGCCGGTGAACGCGGCCTATGCCGAGGTCGAGCCGCTGGTGCTGCCCGACACCTGGCCGCCGACGCCCGCCGACGACGCGGCCGTGGCCGCCTACATCGGCCAGCACGGCATGACGGCCTTCCGCGCGGCCGTCACCAAGGGCCAGTACACCTCGCCCGACGGCCTGTTCTACGGCGGCACCGCGCCCTCATGGAGCAACAAGACCATCCGCGCGATCCTGCGCAAGTACGCCGCGTCGGCCACGCACCTCGGCTGGATCGACGTGCACACCGGCCTGGGCCCCTACGGCCACGGCGAGAAGATCTACCCGGGCCGCAACACGCCTGAAGACCTGGCGCTGGCGCATGCCTGGTGGGGCGCCGACGTGTTCGCGCCGTTCGCCGGCGACTCGGCCTCGGCCGACGTCTCGGGCCCGGTCATCTCGACCGCGTACGACGAATGCCCGAACGCACGCATTGCGCCGATGGGCCTGGAGTTCGGCACCCTGCCCGACCTGGAAGTGCTGGTTCGCCTGCGCGCGGACACCTGGCTGCGCCGCCACCCCGACGCACCGGCGTCGCAGCAGCGCGAGATTCGCGCGCAGCTGCGCGACGCGTTCTATTGCGACAACGAAGAATGGAAGGGCATGGTGCTCGGGCAGACGCGCGTCGTGCTCCTGCAAACGCTGCAGGGCCTCAAGTCGAGCTGACCCCCTTGCAGGGGGCGACACCAGCGGTCCGGCAACGCCGGTTCCGCGGTGTCCCTTGCGAAGCCAGGGCCAGTCAGCCGAAGTTCGGCGCGCGCCGTTCGCGCAGCGAGGCCACGCCCTCGCGCACGTCGGCGCCCGCGAAGCCCATGAACTCGAGCGCCAGCGAGGCGTCGAAGGTCGGGCCGGCCTGGCGCAGCCAGTTGTTCAGCGCGTACTTGGTCAGGCGAATCGCGCTCTGGCTGCCGGCTGCGAGCCGGTCGGCCACTTCATAGGCACGCGGCAGCAGGTCGGCCTCGTCCACCGCGAGCGACACGAGGCCGATGCGCTCGGCCTCCTCGCCGCTCACCGGCTCGCACAGCAACAGGTGGTACTTGGCCTTGGCCATGCCGCACAGCAGCGGCCACACGATGGCCGCATGGTCGCCCGCCGCCACGCCCAGGCGCGTGTGGCCGTCGACGATCTTCGCGTTCTTCGCGGCAATGGAAATGTCGGCCAGCAGGCCGGCCACCAGCCCTGCGCCCACGGCCGGGCCGTGCATGGCGCTCACGATGGGCTTGTCGCAGTTGATGAGGTTGTAGACGAGGTCGCGTGCCTCCTTCCACACGCGCTGGCGCACCGCGTCGTCGGTGGTCATGTCCTGCACCATGGCGAGGTCGCCGCCGCCCGAGAAGCCCAGGCCCTCGCCACGCAGCACGGCGCAGCGCACCGTGTCGTCCGCGGACACGTCGCGCCAGATCTCGGCCAGCTCGCGGTGCCCGTCATGGCCCGCCGTGGGCAACTTGCCGTTGGCCGCCCGCATCTGGATGTCGAGCACCGTGCCGTTGGCGCCGCGGCGCGTGATGGCAAGGGTCTGGTAGCGGGCGTAGTCCATGGTGTGTCTCGGTTGCTATTTCTTGGCCGCCACCTCGCGGCAGCGTTGCACGTTGGCCTCGAAGCGCGAAGCCAGCCCGGGTTCGCATTCGTCGGACGGGGTCAGCCTGCACATGCCGACCACAGCGTAGTCCATGACAGCGGCGGTGCACATCGGGTAGGCCGCGAGGTCGGGGTTGGCCGTGACCTTGAAGCCCCAGCGCTCCGAAAACTGCACCGTGCGGACCATCGCGCCATGGAAGAAGCTGCGGTCCTTCGCGGCGATGGCGGCCTCCATGCGCGGCAGCTCCTCGTTGAGGTAGCCCACGGAGTCGAGCGGAAAGCCGGCGGGGTCCTGCTGCGCGGCGGCCATCGAGGCGGCACACACGAAGGGCAGGACGGCAAGGGCGCGCAGCATGGGAGAAAGCGCGGGGCGAAGGAGCGTGCGGTGGAGGTGCATGGCTGCGAATTCTGCAACGTTTTGAAGCACTTTTGAATGCGCGGCGATGCGCGGGCGCTACGCCTGCCTGCCCTTCTTCTGTTTGTCGAACTTGCGCCAGTACTGGAACTCGTCCTCGTGCACCTCGAGGTCGATTTCGGAAATGCGCGACTGCAGGCGCTCCTGCACCTCGGCCACGGCCTTGTTGTAGACCAGCGGGCCGACCTCTTCGAGGAAGAATCCGAGCAGCGCGCCCGCCGCGATGTTGCCGATCGGCTCTTCCATGTTCTCGCGGAAGTAGCGTTCGATGGACGCGATGGCCTGCTGACGTGCTTCCTTCGGTATCTCGATGGTCATGGGTGGTCTTCTCTCGGCGGTTGGGTCGATGGATTGTGCCGACCGCCGTTCGCTACCATGCGCGCACACAACAACACCGGAGACAGACGCCATGAACTTCCGCCCCGCCGCGCTCGCGGCCCTTGCCCTGGCCGCCTTGGCCTCGCTCGCGGCCTGCACATCAATGACCCCCACCGTGCCGCAGCGCCAGCTGATGCTGGTCGCCAACGACGAGAAGCAGTCGTGGAACGACGCCGGCGCCGTGATCCTCGGCCCCATGGGGCGCGACACGGTGCAGGTGCTCGACATCGGCACCGACCCGCTGGCGCCCAGGGTGCTCGGCACGCTGCAGCTGGACAACACCATCGCCGGCCCGCCGACCAACCTGGCGATCACACCCGGCGAAACGCTGGCACTGGTCGCCAATTCGCTCAACGTGGTCGAGGAGAACGGGGTGCGCAAGCAGGTGCCCGACAACCGCCTGTTCGTGATCGACCTGACCACCACGCCGCCCAGCCTGCTCGACACGCTGCAGGTCGGCAAGCAGCCCTCGGGCCTGTCGATCAACCGCGCGGGCACGCTGGCGCTGGTGGCCAACCGCGCCGACAACTCGGTGAGCGTGCTGCGCATCGCGGGCAAGAAGGTCACGCCGATCGACACGGTGGCCATGGGCGACTCGGTGGCGCACGTGCGCTTCACGCCCGACGGCAAGCGCGCGCTGGCCGCCAAGTTCCCGAGCCACAAGATCGCGCTGCTCGAGGTGAACGGCGAGAAGGTCAGCTACAACAAGGTCGACCTCGCGGCGGGCCTCTGGCCCTACAACGTGGACGTGACGCCCGACGGCAAGCTGGCGCTGACGGCAGACAACGGCAACTCGGGCGCGTCCGACGGCCAGGTCGACACCGTGAGCGTGATCGACATGGAAGCCGCGCCGCCGCGCGTGATCGACAAGGTGGTGGTCGGCGACGGCCCCGAAGGCCTGGCCGTGAGCCCGACAGGGCGGCACGCGGTGGCGGTGATATTGCGCGGCAGCAACGCCGCCAAGAACGCGTACTTCTACAACCGCAACGGCTCGGTGGTGCTGCTGAAGATCGACGGCAAGAAGGTCACGCGCGCCAACGAGGTGGTGGTGCGCGGCCTGCCCGAAGGCGCGGTGTGGAGCGCAGACGGCAAGTACCTGTACGTGGGCAACTTCATCGACCAGGACATCACGATCCTTCGGCTCGACGGCGACTCGCTGGTGCCTACGGGCCGGTCGTTCCCGCTGCAGGGCCATCCGGCCGCGATGCGCGGGACAATGACGCACTGATTCCACTCCCCCACAACGAAGAACCCATGGCGCAACCCAAACGACAACTCCGCACGCTCGAACGCGGCATCCTCTGCCTGGTGATCGGCGCCGCCGTGCTGCTGGCGCCGCGCTTCCTGCAGGGCACGCGCTGGTTCGAGATGGTCGCCGGAGCCTATCTGGTCGGCTGGTTCGCACTGGTGCTGGGCGCGGTGCTGGTCGTGGGCGAGCTGGTCAAGCGCGGCAAGACGCGCCCATGAAAAAACCCGCCTCGCGGCGGGTTTCATCCAAACCTGCAACTGCCCTGCAGCGGGCTCAGGCCTTCTTCTTGCGCAGCTTGCCGACCAGCTCCACCACAGCCAGCACGATGGCGCCGGCCACCAGGCCCACGCCGGCGTTCACGCCCATCGAGCCCAGCGTACCGAACACGCCGCCCGTGGCCTTGGCCCAGTCTTCGACCGCATGGCCCAGCGCCGGCACGCCGTGCACCAGGATGCCGCCGCCCACGAGGAACATCGCGGCCGTGCCGGCCACCGACAGCGCCTTCATGAGCCACGGCGCCGCCCACAAAATGCCGCGGCCCAGGGCCTGCGAAGCGGCGCTCGCACGCTGGCTCAGGTAGAGGCCCGCGTCGTCGAGCTTCACGATGCCGGCCACCAGGCCGTACACGCCGATGGTCATGATCAGCGCAATGCCGACCAGCACGCTCAGTTGTGTGAGGAAGGGCTGGCCCTGCACCGTGCCCAGCGTGATGGCGATGATTTCGGCCGAGAGGATGAAGTCGGTGCGCACCGCGCCCTTGATCTTGTCCTTTTCGACGGCAACCACATCGACCGCGGTGTCGGCCACGGCCTTCTCGTGGCGCTCGGTGTCGGCGTCGTGTTCCTTCTTGTGCAGGAACTTGTGCGCCAGCTTTTCGAAGCCTTCGAAGCAGAGGAAAGCGCCGCCCACCATCAGCAGCGGCGTCACCAGCCAGGGCAGCCAGGTGCCGACGGCCAGCGCAGCGGGCACCAGGATGGCCTTGTTGACGAGCGAGCCCTTGCACACGGCCCACACGACAGGAAGTTCGCGATCGGCCCGCACGCCGGACACCTGTTGCGCATTGAGCGCCAGGTCGTCGCCCAGCACGCCGGCCGTCTTCTTGGCGGCCACCTTGGTAAGGATCGACACGTCGTCAAGAACGGTCGCAATGTCATCGAGCAACAGGAGCAGGCTGGTGGCCATGGGCAATGTAGGGGGACTGAAAAGAAGCGGCGAGCTTATCCGCAGCCGCCCCGGACCCCTGGAATACCCGTACGCGGCCGCCCTGAACGGGCGCCGGAAAACGTGCTTTATGCCCGGATCAGAGCGCGCTCAGCGCAATCGCCAGCACGGCGGCCAGCGAGGCGCCGAACAACGCCAGCCCCACGCGGCGGCGGCGGTGCGTGAGCATCCACAACGCCACGCCCGAGAGCGACAGGAAGATCAGGCTGCCGGCCAGCGTGTCGACCAGCAGGATCCAGGGCAGCGGCATGCCGCCGCCCTTGTGCATGCTGGTGAGCGTGGCGACAAAGCCGTTGTGCGTGGTGGCCACGCCGACCGAGCGGTTGCCCTGCCAGTACTCGGCCTGCACGGTTTCGTCGGGCCCGCCGAAGTTGAACACCCAGTGGGCCGGCTGCACGAGCGCGGGGGCGCTCTTGTCGCTCTTGTCGGCCCAGGCCACCGGTTTGGCCGGCTCGATGCGCGACGAGTTCGGCGGCCCGCTCATGCGCAGCGCGCCCTGCAGCCACTGGCTCATGGCCTCGGGCGTTTCGGGCACCGGGTCGGGCAGCGCCAGCTGGGCGCGCGTGCGCTCCTGCGCCTGCGGCAGCTTCAGCACGTTGCGGTGGTTGAGCCAGATACCGCTGAACCCGAACAGCAGCCCCAGCACCGCGCCCCACAGGCCGAACCAGCCGTGGGTGCGACGGATCCACTGCACGAGGCTCGTGCGGCGCCGGTGGGCGCGCACGCGCGCGGCGTGGTGGAGGGTGCTGCCGTTGGCGTGCATGCAGATCAGGCCGGTCAGGCGACGGTGCGCTTGAGGCGGATTTCCTCGACGCGCACCGAGCCCATGGCGGTCGTCTTGGCGGTCTTCATCTCGCGCTTGAAGCCGGCGAGTTCATGGAAGCGCAGGGCGCGGTCGTTGCGAATGGGCACCCACACGGTGACCGTGGTGCAGCCCTCTTCTTCGAGGCCTTCGCGCGCGGCGTCCCACAGGGCCACGCCCACGCCCTTGCCCCAATGCTCGGGCTTGACGTAGATGGCCCAGATTTCGCCGGTGGTGGGTGGTGTCTTGGGGTCGCGCGAGCGGTCGTAGCCCACGAAACCGACGATTTCGCTGCCCAGCACGGCCACGCGCACCTGCGGTTCGCTGTACTCGATGGCTTCGCGCCACTTGGCCTCGCGCGAGGCCGGGGCCAGCACGGGCAGTTCTTCTTCGGGGAGGATGCCTTGGTAGGCCGCCTTGGCGGCCAGTGCATGGACTTCGGCGACGGACTTGGCGTCGCGCAGGGTAGCGGGTCGAACTTCGTAATCTGACATGAATGCGGGGAATCGGATGGAACCGCGTATTGTCGCCGCACCGCTAAACTGCTTGTTGCATCCGTCGTAACAACAGGAGAAATCGACATGGCCAAAGGTCAGCAACGCGCCAACAAGGAAGCGAAGAAACCGAAAAAGGACACTTCGCCACCCAAGCCCGTGGGCACCGGCGGCATCGAGCCCGTGCGCACGATCACGACCGCCGTGATTCCCCGCGGCAAGCTCAAGAACAAGTGACGGACGAAGCGCCAGCACCGGCGCCCGCAGCCAGGAAAGCCCAGCCGCGCAACCCGCTGCACGGGCTCACGCTGGAGGCCATCGTCACGTCGCTGGCCGACTACTACGGATGGGAGCACCTGGGCGAACTCGTTCCCATCCGTTGTTTCGCGATCGACCCGAGCGTGGGCTCCAGCCTCAAGTTCCTGCGCAAGACGCCGTGGGCGCGCGAGAAGGTCGAGAGCCTCTATCTCTTCATGCTGCGCGAGCAACGCCGCGAACAGCAGCAACAGCAACCCCCACAACCGGATCAGCCGCCGCAGCCATGAAGGTTCGACTCGAGCCGTCGGGCCTCGCGTTCGACGCCGAGGCCGGCACCACGCTGCTGAAAGCCGCCGAAGCGGCCGGCATCGAGCTGCCGAACTCGTGCCGCAACGGCACCTGCCGCACCTGCATCTGCCGGCGGCTGTCGGGCGAAACCCGCCACACCATCGAATGGCCCGGCCTGAGCGTCGACGAAAAGGACGAAGGCTGGATCCTGCCCTGCGTGGCCGAGGCCGTCAGCGAGCTCTCGCTGGACGCGCCGCTCGCGCGATCGCTGTTCGCCGACTAAGGTCGCGCAACAGGCGCCGCCACCACCAGCCGGTCGCGCTGCGCCAGCGAGGGGAACAGCTTGAACCAGGTGATGGCGACCAGCATCGTCCCCACGCCGCCCACCACCACCGAGCCGACCGGACCCAGCAGCGCGGCGGTGGCGCCCGACTCGAACTCGCCCAGCTGGTTGCTCGCGCCGATGAAGATCGAATTGACCGCGCTCACCCGCCCGCGCATGCCGTCGGGCGTTTCCAGTTGCACCAGCGTCTGGCGGATCACGACGTTGACCATGTCCGCGCCGCCCGAAACCGCGAGTGCGACCAGCGACACGACGAAGCTCTTCGAGATGCCGAACACCACCATGCACAGCCCGAACAGCGCGATGGCGATCAGCAGCGTGCGCCCCACGTGGCGCTCCACCGGCCGGCGCGTGAGCACGATCGACATCACCAGCGCACCCACGGCCGGCGCGCCGCGCAGCAGCCCGAGCCCCCAGGGGCCGGTGTGCAGGATGTCCTTGGCGTAGATCGGCAGCAGCGCCACCGCGCCGCCCAGCAGCACCGCGAACAGGTCGAGCGAAACCGCGCCGAGCACCGGCTTGCGCTTCCAGATGAAATCGACGCCCGCGAACACCGTGGCCAGCGTGACCGGCTCGCGCGCGGACGGCGTGTAGGCATAGCGCAGGCGCAGCACCAGCACGCATGCGACGACGAAGCACGCCACGCTGGCCCCGTAGACCACCGCCATGCCCGCCACGAACAGCAGGCCGCCGAGGGCAGGCCCGCCGATGATCGCGCCCTGCATGCCGGCCGAGCTGAAGGCCATCGCACGCGCCAGCATCGTCGGCGGCACCAGCAGCGGCGTGAGCGCCTGCTGCGCGGGCATCTGAAAGGCGCGCACCGCGCCCAGCACCAGCGACAGCCCCAGCAGCAGGCCGCGCGTGTCGTGCTTTTCCATCACCGCCAGCAGCAGCACCAGCGCCACCAGACCCTGCACCGCGAAGCAGGCGGCCACGATGCGCCCGCGGTGGTGGCGGTCGACGATGTGGCCGGCCAGCAAGGCCAGCAGCAGCGCGGGCACGAACTGGTAGAGGCCGACCAGGCCCAGGTCCCAGGCACTGCCGGTGAGGTCGTACATGTGCCAGCCGATGGCCACCAGCAGCATCTGCGAGGCGGCGGTGCCGAACAGGCGCGCCGTCCACATCTGCATGAACGGACGTTCGCGCGTCAGGTCGGAAAAGCTGGGGGGAGAGACAGTGCCGGGCGCCGAAGCGGCGTTGGCACCTGGGGAGGAAGTGGAGGCGGAAGCGGGGCCGGACATTCGTTCGAGGATAGCCGAGGCTTCATGAGCGGGCGGTGAGGGCACCGCAACGGCCCTTCAAGCCCCTCTGCCAGGGCCTTGGCGGGCTCTCTACACTCGACGGCTCCCATGACCGCGCCGTCGCCTCCCTGCCCTGCTCTTCCCCCCCTTCACGAAGACCCGTACCTGCTCGTGTTCGACAAGCCAGCCGGCCTGCTGTGCGTGCCCGGCCGCGGCGAGGACAAGCAGGATTGCCTGAGCGCGCGCGCCATGCAGCGGTGGCCCGACGCGCTGATCGTGCATCGGCTCGACATGGGCACCAGCGGCCTGGTGGTGATGGCGCGCGGCCTCGCAATGCAGCGCGCGCTGAGCGCGGCCTTTGCCGAGCGGCGGGTGCACAAGCGCTATGAAGCCGTCGTCGATGGTGCGATGCCGGTGCGCGAAGACTGGTCGCTGATCGACGCACCGCTGATGGCCGACTGGCCGCGCCGCCCGCTGCAGAAGGTCGACCCGGCGGGCAAGCCGAGCCTCACGCGCTGGAAGGCGGTTTCTTCTTCGTCAACAGGGGACGCCACGGCAACGCATGTGATGCTGGAGCCCATGACCGGCCGCACGCACCAGCTGCGCGTGCACCTGCTGTCGATCGGCCACCCGATCCTGGGCGATGCGCTGTACGCCGATGCCGCGGTGCAGGCACGCGCGCCGCGCCTGCTGCTGCATGCGAGCGAACTGGGCTTTGTGCACCCGGTGACGCAGCAGAACCTTCGCTTCGAGCGGCCGGCCGATTTCGCACCCGGTTAGTTGAAGCCGCCCTTGACCACCAGCACGGGCATGTTCGCGTCCTGCAGCACGCGCTGCGTGACGCTGCCCAGCAGCAGTTTCTCTATGCCGCTGCGGCCGTGCGAGCCCATCACGATCAGGTCGGCCGCGATGGCGATGGCCGTGTCGACGATGCCTTCGTGCACCACGTGGCCGTCGATCACGCGCTGGTCGCTGTGCAGGCCCTCGGCTGCGAGCGCAGCCACGCCGCGTGCAAGCGCCGCATTGGCACTCGCGGTGGCAGCGGCGAGGTATTCGTTCTGGCCGAGCGCATAGTCCGCGCCCACGCCAATGAAGGGATAGTTGTCGATCACGTGTATCAGCGTGATGCGGCTCCCAAATGCCAATGCGAGGCCGCTGGCCTTGCTGACGGCGAGCATGGAAGTTTCGGAGCCGTCGATCGGAACCAGGATGTGATTGAACATGGCGGGACCTCGCTTTCGTTCGCAGACAGACACGGCCTCTCAAAGGCACAAGAGACCGGGACTCGAATTTAACCTCTGTTGCCCGACCGGGCTGTAGGACTCCGGCCAGCAACGGCGACACGCTTGCGCGCGTTCGTCTTCTCGCAGGTATTCAGCTTCCCTGGAAGCCCTGAGCGCGGCAGGTGATCACGAGCGTGTCGCGCCAGCCTTCGCCGCCCTCTTCCAGCGGCTGGATCGGCGTGGATTCGTGGATCACGCGCGCGTCGTCGAGCACCAGCAGGCTCCACGGCTCGGTCATTGTGAAACGCTCGCCGCGACGGCCGTTGGCCTCGAACACGCGCGTCTCGCCGCCCTTGATGCCTTGGCGGCCGACCAGTGCGACCGCCACCAGGTCGACGCCGTCGCGGTGCGCGCCTTCGGGCGTCGGGCGACCGATGCCGCCGGCGGTGTCGATGCGGAACTGGTGCGCTTCCACGTACCAGCGTTGCGGTGCGCCGCGCATGTCGCTGCTGGCCTTGCCGAGCTGCTGCAGCAGCCGCTGCCACACGGGCTGCGCCACCGTGGCCTCGCGCATCGGCGCGAACCAGCGCTGCATGCCGCCGTGCAGCGCGTTGTATTCGACCGGCTGCCAGTGCGCGCGATGCGGCACCTGCGCCAGCGTGGCATGGTCGTCGGCCTCGACGGTGAAGCAGGCATGACGCCGCGTGCGGTAGTGCCCGCCGTCCTTCAGGTACTCGTCGGGCGGCAGGTCGTTCCAGTCGGCGTGCAGTGCCTCGAGTTGCGCGAGCGGCACGCCCAGCCATTCGCCGACGCCCTGCGGGCTCAGCACCGCGTAGCCCTGCTCGCGCAGTGCGGCGGGGAGTTCGGCAGGGGCGATGAACGGGGGAGTGAAAGCCGCCGTGGTCACTGCGCGCTGACCTTCACGTCCTTCCAGAACGCCACGCGGTCGCGGACTTCTTCGGCTTCGGGCTTCGGGTCGGCGTAGTACCAGGCGGCGTCGGTGTTGAGTTCGCCGTTGACCAGCAGCGAGTAGTAGCTCGCTGTGCCCTTCCAGGGGCAGGTGGTCTTGTGGTTGCTGAAGGTCACGTGATCACGATGGAGCGAACTCATCGGGAAGTAGTGGTTGCCTTCGACGAGCACGGTGTCGTCGCTTTCGGCGATGGTGACGCCGTTCCAGGTTGCTTTCATGATCTTGGTCTCCAGAGGGAGGGTTGCGGGCGCTGGCCGTTGCGCTGCCGCACGGGGCAGGGGTATTGTGCCGCTGCTTGGGCGGGGGCCGCCTTCGTTGCCGTATCTACCCTGTTTGGGGTGGTTTATTTTCAGGGGCCGGGACTCGCCCCGGCGGGCGACTTACTTTCTTTGCTTCGCCAAAGAAAGTAAGCAAAGAAAAGGCGACCCCACTGKCTGCGACCCCTTCGCTGCGCTACGGGGCAACCTGCGGTGCTCGCGTTTCGCGGGGTCTCGCAGAACTCGCTTCGCTCAAACAGCTGCGAGCCCTGATCCGCGAAACGCTGCGCTCCTCGGCGCATCCAGAAGGGGTTGAGATACCGACACGCCTTCGCTGCGCTCGGCTCCGAACAGCCAACAACCAAAACCGAACACCCGATACCAAGCCTCTGCAGGCGCTTCGCGCCTGCAGAGGCTTGGGGGCCGAGCGAAGCAATGGCCCGATTAGTCTGCACCCCCTCTGGCTGCGCCGAGGAGCGCAGCGTTTCGCGGATCAGGGCTCGCAGCTGTTTGAGCGAAGCGAGTTCTGCGAGACCCCGCGAAACGCGAGCACCGCAGGTTGCCCCGTAGCGCAGCGAAGGGGTCGCAGACAGTGGGGTCGCCTTTTCTTTGCTTACTTTCTTTTGGCGAAGCAAAAGAAAGTAAGTCGCCCGCCGGGGCGAGTCCCGGCCTCGAAACCAAAAACTAAGCAGCCAACCAATGAACGCTGAAGAGCCTCTCAGGATCCGTCCAGACAGCCCCAGGCCGAAACCCCGCACGAGTCGCCAAAGCACGCAGTCCCTCGACAGTGAACTTGTGCGAGTACTCCGTATGAATGGTCTCCCCCTCCTCGAACCCGAACCGTTCCCCATTCAACGAAACGCTCTGAGCCCGCCGGCTCACCAGGTGCATCTCGATCCGCCGCCGAGGCGCGTTGTAGAACGCCGCATGCGCGAACCCGTCGACATCGAAGTCGGCATCGAGCTCCGCATTCGCCCGACGCAGCAGGTTGAGGTTGAACTCCCCCGTCACCCCTTGCGCATCGTTGTAGGCCGCATGCAGGCGCGCCGGATCCTTCACCAGGTCGACGCCGATCAGCAGCCCGCCGCCACGCAGCATCCGGGCCGCGAGCTGCAGAAAAGCCAGCGCCTCGTCGGGCTCGAAATTTCCGATCGTCGAACCGGGAAAGAACCCGACCCGGCGCCCGGAACCCGCCATCGGCGCGGGCAGCACCAAAGGCATCGTGTAGTCCGCCGCAATGGGCTGCACGACGAGCGCCGGATAGTCGGCCTTCAGCCGTTGCGCGGCCGCCTCCAGATGCTCGCCCGAAATATCGATGGGCAGGTAGCGCTTCGGCGAATCGAGCGCATCGAGCAGCAGCCGCACCTTCGTGAGCGACCCCGCCCCGAATTCGACGATCTCGGCATTCGGCCCGACCTGCTGCGCGATCTCGCCCGCGCATTCGCCCAGGATGCGCAGCTCGGTGCGCGTCGGGTAGTACTCGGGCAAATCGCAGATGCGGTCGAACAATTGCGACCCCGCAACGTCGTAGAAGAACTTCGGCGAGATGCTGCGCGGCGAGCGCGAGAGGCCCTCCTGCATCTCGCGCCCGAACTCGGACAGCGGAGCAGTCGCCTCTGCCACCGAAGCGCGCGGCTTTTTCTGCGACGGCGCGCTGGCAGGCACGAACGACACCGACGACGACGAAGAAGAAGTTGGATTGCGCATGATCAAAGGTCTTTCGCGAGCCGCAGCCCCGAGAACTGCCAGCGCGCGGCCGGCGGAAAGAAGTTGCGGTAGCTCGCCCGCGTGTGCCCGGCCGGCGTGGCCACGCTGCCGCCGCGCAACACCAGCTGCCCCACCATGAACTTGCCGTTGTATTCGGCCGCGATACCGGGCATGGGACGAAAGCCGGGGTACGGGTCGTACGACGACCGTGTCCACTGCCAGACATACCCCGCCATCTGCGTGATGCCGGGCGCGTCGAAGGCGGCCTCCCATTCGAACTCGGTCGGCAGGCGCGCACCGGCCCATTCGGCATAGGCGGCGGCCTCGTAGAAGCTCAGCTGCGACACGGGCGCCTCGGCCTCCATCGGCCGCACCCCGTGCAGGCCGAACACATGCCAGCTGGCGGCGCCCTGCGATTGCGCACCCAGGCCCAGGCGCGGATCGTTGCTCGCGAGCCAGTACGCCGGATGCCGCCAGCCGTTCGCCTGCACCGCGGCCCAGCCGTCGGACAGCCACAGCTCGGGCCGCTGGTAGCCGCCGTCGGCAATGAACTGCGCGTAGTCCCCGCAGTTCACCAGCCGGTCGGCAATGGCGTGCGGCTGCACCAGCGCCTTGTGCCGCGGCGTCTCGTTGTCGAAACAAAATTCCTGCCGCCCCGCAAACCCCACCTCGACCACACCACCGGGCTGGTCGATCCAGCGCATGGCGGGCGGCACCGCGGCCAGCCGCAGCGCCGGGCCGCTCGCGGGCTTGTACGCCGGCAGCAGCGGGTTGCACGACAGCGCATGCAGGATGTCGGTAAGCAGCAGCTCCTGGTGCTGCTGCTCGTGGTTCAGCCCGAGCGTGACGATGGGCTCGATGGCGGCCCAGTCGAGCCCTCCCGTTTCCAGCAATGCCACCACCGCCTCGTCCACATGGCGGCGGTAGGCATGCACCTCGTCCACCGACGGCCGCGTGAGCAGGCCGCGCTGCGGGCGCGGATGGCGCGGCCCCAACGCCTCGTAGTAGGAGTTGAAGAGATAGTGAAAACGCAGGTCGAACGGCGTGTAGCCCGTTGCGTGCGGTTGCAGCAGCACCGTCTCGAAGAACCACGTCGTGTGCGCCAGGTGCCACTTGGTCGGGCTCGCGTCGGGCATGGACTGGATGCACTGGTCTTCGGCGGAAAGCGGTTCGGCAAGCGCCAGGCTCGTGGCACGCACCTCGCGGAACTTGTCGCGCAGTGCGCTCGCCGCCGGTGTGATCGGCCGGGAAAGCGTCATGGGGTCTCCAGTCGGGTCAGCCGCAAGTTGTAGCCCATCCCGGTTACGGCGGTGCGTAGGACAAGGCCCCGCAGGTCCGCAGCCAGGAAGTCGGCGGGCAGCCACTGTGGCACAAGATGCCGGGGCGCGCAGGAGGCGCTGCGTATCATCCGTCGGATGCAAACGACCAACCCCTCGGGCAGGCCCCAAGTCGTCATCGTCGGCTGCGGATTCGGCGGACTCGAAGCCGCGCGCAAGCTGCAAAAGGCCGACGTCGATGTGACGGTGATCGACAAGACCAACCACCATCTGTTCCAGCCCCTGCTCTACCAGGTGGCGACCGCCGGGCTCGCCGCGCCCTCCATCGCGGCGCCGGTGCGCTCGCTGTTTCGCAAGCAGCCGAACATCACGACGCTGCTGGGCGAAGTGAGCGGCATCGATCCCGCCACGCGCACCGTGCACCTGGCGCATGGCGCCCACGTGGCCTACGATCACCTCATCGTCGCGGCCGGTGCCACGCACAGCTACTTCGGGCACGACGAATGGGCGAGCGTGGCACCCGGGCTGAAGACGCTGGCCGATGCCTTCGAGATCCGCCGCCGCGTGCTGCTGTCGTTCGAGGCCGCCGAGATCACCACCGACCCCGGGCGCCGCCGCGCCCTGCTCACCTTCGTGGTGATCGGCGCCGGCCCCACGGGCGTGGAAATGGCCGGCACGCTGGCCGAGATCGCCAAGCACACGCTGTCGGGCGAGTTCCGCCACATCGACCCGAGCAGCTCGCAGGTACTGCTGGTGGAAGGCGGCCCGCGCGTGCTGCAGGCCATGCCCGAATCGCTGAGCCAGAAGGCGCTGGAGCAATTGGAAAAACTGGGCGTCGAGGTGCGGCTGAACGCGCGCGTGACCGCCATCGACCCGACCGGGCTCGAGGTGCAGACCGGTGGTGGCGCAGACGGCGCGCCCGTCACCAGCTACCGAATCGATAGCAGTTGCGTGGTCTGGGCCGCCGGCGTGGCGGCCTCGCCGCTGGGCCGCATGCTCGGCGCGGCCACCGGCGTCGAATGCGACCGCGCCGGGCGCATCAAGGTCGCGCCCGACCTGAGCCTGGCCGGCCATCCCGAGATCAGCGTGGTGGGCGACCTGGCCGCGGCCATGAGCCATGCGCCCGGCAAGCCGCCCAAGCCGGTGCCCGGCGTGTCGCCCGGCGCCAAGCAGATGGGGCGCGCCGCGGCCGCGAACATCCTGCGGCGCATCGCGGGCCAGCCGACGGTGCCGTTCCGCTATGCGGACTACGGCAACCTGGCCACCATCGGTCGCAACTCCGCCGTGGTCGACCTGGGCACGCCCTTCGGCCCGCTGCGCTTCAGCGGCCGGCTCGCGTGGCTGTTCTGGCTGTTCGCGCACGCGTACTTCCTGATCGGGTTCCGCAACCGCATCGTCGTGATGATGGACTGGGCCGGCGCCTACTGGAGCTTCCGGCGCAACGCGCGCGTGGTGGCCGACGTGCAGGGCAAGAGCGAGTCCTGACGGATACGCGCGGCCCGGGGTGGGCGGCGCCTGTCGAACCCGCTGCCCCGCCCGCTCAGAAGAAGCTGCCCCAGTGCGGCTGCTCGTTGCGGTGTTGCTTGCGCCAGTCCCAGGGCGGCGTGGGCTTCGCATCGGCCCACAGGCCCATGCGCCGCACCCGCGCGCTGTCCTGCAGCTTGAACAGGCCGCCGCCGCGCTTGGTGGCGATGTGGTCGTAGTCGTACACCCAGGCCCAGCCTTGGGACACCATGCGGCTGCCGGCGTCCTCGCCGTTGCAGTCGACGTCGGCCACCGTGCGGCCGTAGCGGTCGGTGTCGATCTCGGTGATGCGCGCCTTCACCTGAAAGCAGATGTCGCTCAGCGCCTGCTTGCTGCGCTGGCCGTAGGGCTGCGAGCGTTCGGGTGCGTCGATGGCCGCGATGCGCACCTTCACGCGCTCGTAGGCGCCCGCGCGGCCGCAGCGGGCGGTGAGCGTATCGCCGTCGCTGATGCCGACGACGAGGCAGGTGCGGGGAGCGGCCTGGGAGCAGAGAGGAAAAGCCAGAAGGCTGAAAAGACAGAAGGCGGAAGGGAGCGCGCGAAAGTGCATGAAAGAGCAAGAGATAGGCAGAATGGCCGCCGGATCGAGGCTAAGTCATCCGCGCACCGCAAGCGCTCGATACACAGACTTTTTCCTTTGTCCCTCTTTCTTTCCGCCGGTGCTTCGAAGGAGACCCCGCACCATGCAAGAACCGACCAACGATGACTGGTTTCTCGCGGCCAACGACGCATGGGATGCCGGCGCGCACAAGAAGGCGCTCTCGCTGTTTTTGAAGGCGGCGGCGGCGGGCGAAACCCATGCGCTCAACAGCGTGGGCTACTTTCTGGACCACGGCATCGGCGTGAAGAAGGATGCCGCGGCCGCGCGCGAGTGGTACCGCAAGGCCGCCAGGGCCGGCGACATCGCGGGCTGCGCCAACCTGGCGATCTGTTACCGCGACGAAGGCAACTTCCGCTGGGCCCGCTTCTGGTTCGAACGCGCCTATGCGCGCGGCGACGACGATGCCGCGCTGGAACTGGGGCGGCTCTTCCTCTGGGAAGGCCCCAACCAGAACCACCGCAAGGTCGTCGACTACCTGAGCAAGGCCGCGGCCTCCCCGTGCATCAGCGCGGAGGGCAGGAAGGAAGCGGGCACGTTGCTGAAGTCGCTGGCGCGCAAGTAAGCACTGGGCTCCTGCGTGCTCAGGCGCGCTTGGTCACCATCCCGTAGATCACCAGCACCACGATGGCGCCCACCACGGACGCGATGAACCCGGCGCCTGTGCCTGCCGCGTACCAACCCATCGCCTGACCCAGGTAGGTGGCGATCAGCGAGCCCGCAATGCCCAGCAGGGTGGTCCAGATGAAACCGAGCGTCTGCCGCCCCGGCAACACCGCGCGTGCGACCAGACCTGCCAAAAAGCCAATGATGATCGTCCAGATCAGCGACATGAAAATTCCTTGAAAAAAAGCAGCGGGACTCCGCTGCCAAGACCATCGAACATTCCGGGCACGCACCCGGGTGCGTTCGATGGTGCGTGCGGCACCGCCGCGGCGCTGTAGGAAGCCGCCGCCTGGCCGCATCGCGCGTGCGCCGACGCGCGGTGCTTTGGGTTTCGCACCCGTAGTACTTTGAGCCTATAGCCGAAACATCCGTTACGCCCTGAAGCAGTTCAGGATTGACTCGGCAAAGCGCTTGCCCCCCGGGCACCGGGGCGACGCAACACACCCGCACACGGCATGCGGGGGGTACCGCCTATCGGGCATACCGCCGATTCCTACGCGTACTTACATTTTTCACTTGAATTCTGGAAGTTACGTGACGTGCAGGCGCAGTTCAATGCCGCCGCACGTGGGCGCCTGCCCCCATCAGGTATCGAAGCAACAGGTTGAGGCCATGAACAATATCTATCGAAGTCTGTGGAATTCCACGCATGGCGCCGGGGTGGCCATCGACGAAGCTTCTCGCGCTCACGCGCGGCGTTCTCGCAGCGTCCGCAAGGGCAGCAACCTGGGTGCGATCGCCACGGCGGCGGCACTGCTGTGCGCCGGGCCTGCCATGGCGGCAGGCGGCGCGGGCGGCCAACCGGTGGGCACTGCGCTGCTGCATGCGGGCGCCGGCGGCAGCGACGGCAACGGCGGCAGCGGCGCGCTCAACGATGCGAGCGTCAATGCGAGCGGCGGCAACGGCGGTTCGTCGACCCCTGCCGGCGTCACGGCGGGGAGCAATGCGAACACCGGCACGTTCGCCGGGGCCACGGCGGGCACGGGCGGCGCGGCGGGCACCACCAGCAACATCGTCGGCCCGGGCGCGTTCCAGGGTGCGAACGGCAGCGCCGGCCAGTCGCAGACCGGCGACGCGCTCAACGGCAATGGCTACGGCGGCGGCGGCGGTGGCGGGTTCCAGGGCGCGTCGATCCCCAACAACCTCAGCGGGTCCACCGACAGCCACACGGGCGGCGCCGGCGGCGCGGGCGGCCAGGGCTATTGGGCCGCGGGCGGCGGCGGTGCGGGCGGCTACGGCGCCCTCCTCAATGCGCCGCTGGTCAGCTACACGTCATCAGGGCCAGCCCTCGGCGGTGCGGGCGGCGCCGGCGGCGACGCCTTCTCGCAAGCCGGCGGCGGCGGCAGCGGCGGCGGCGGCTTCTTCGTGAACGCCGCCACGCAGGGGCTGGCGTTCACCAACCTGTGCACCATTGCCGGGGGCGCGGGCGGTGCCGGCGGCAGCAACCTGCTGCCGAGCCAGCTCAACGCATCGGGCGGCGGCGGCGGAGCGGGCGGCATCGGTCTCACGCTGGTCGGCAGCACCATTGCGGCGCACAACGCCGGCGTGATCTCGGGCGGGGCCGGCGGCGCGGGCGGAAACGGCGGCGGTGGCGCCACCGGCACAGGCGCACCGGGCGCGGGTGGCGACGGCGGCGTGGGCCTGTCGTCCACGGGCACTGCAGCCACCATCGCCAACACCGGCAGCATCACGGGCGGGGCTGGCGGCGCGGGCGGGCTCGGCAACAACGGCGGCCCCAACGGTGCGAACGGCGCGGGCGGTGCCGGTGTGCTGGGCTCGAACCTGACGGTAACGAACACCGGCACCATCTCGGGCGGGCTGGGCGGCGACGGCGTCACCCGCGCGTCGGCCGTTGAATTCACTGCCGGCGGCAACAGCCTCACACTGAGCCCGGGCGGCGTCCTCGTCGGCGCGATTGCCATCGACCCCGGCGCCACCGCCAGCGTGATCGCCGGCGCCGACGGCCTGAGCGTGCCCAATGCGCTGATCCTCGGCGGCACCGGCACCATCGACACCAACGGCAACAGCCTGAGCTGGACCGGGCCCATCTCCGGCGCAAGCGATCTGGTGAAGGCCGGCGCGGGCGTGCTGACGGTGAGCGGCGCCAACACCAACAGCGGCGCCACCAGCGTCGCGGCCGGCACCTTGCGCGCCGGCGTGGTCAACACTTTCAGCAGCGCGAGCGCCTTCAACGTGGCCTCGGGCGCCACCCTGGACCTGGCCGGCAACAGCCAGACCGTGGCGTCCGTCACCAACAGCGGCGTCGTGTCGCTGGTGGGCAGCGCCCCCGGCACCACCCTCACGGTCAACGGCCCGTGGGTGGGCAACGGCGGCACGCTGCGCCTGGGCACCGTGCTGGGCAACAGCAGCAGCGTGACCGACCGGCTCGTGCTCAGCGGGGGCACCGCCATTGCCAGCGGCACCACCAACGTGCAGATCGTCAACCTGGGCGGCCTGGGCGCGCTCACCGCCGGCAACGGCATCGAGGTGATCAGCGCCATCAACGGCGCCACCACCACCGCGCAGACCACCAAGAGCGCCTTCACCCTGTCGGGTGGCCACGTCGATGCCGGTGCCTTCGAGTACCGCCTGTACGCAGCCGATGCCAGCGGTGCGGGCGAGAACTGGTACCTGCGCTCGACCACCACCGTTGCGCCGCCAGGCGGCGCCACTGGAACAGACCCTGGTACATCCACCGGCACCGGCACCCCGCTCAACGCCGGCGTGGGCACCACGGGCACAGCCGCTGCGGGGATCGTCGTGCCCACCTACCGCGCCGAAGTACCGCTCTACGCCGCGCTGCCCGAGCAGTTCCGCCAGGCCAGCCTGGCGATGCTGGGCAACCTGCACCAGCGCGTGGGCGACGACGGCCCGAGTGGCGCCAACACCTCGTCGCCGGAGCAGGGCTACCGCCAGGCCTGGGGCCGCGTCATCAGCGCCGACCGCACCATCTCGCAGGCCGGCACCGTCAGCCCCACCAGCAAAGGTCGCCTCACCGGCTTCCAGGCCGGCACCGACCTGTGGGCCGACCCCAACTGGCGCGTGGGCGTGTACGTGGGCCAGCTCGACGGGGACATGCGCGTGACGGGCTTCGCCAGCGGCGTGCAGAACCTCGCCGTCGGCTCCAACGATCTGCGCAGCCAGTTCTTCGGCGCGTACGCCACCTGGAAGAACGACGGCGGCCTGTACGTCGACAGCGTGCTGCAGGCCGGGCGTCATCGCTACACCGTGTCCCCGACCCTCAGCTTCGGCAGCTCGGGCAAGGGCGACAGCCTGCTGGCCTCCGTCGAAGTGGGCCAGGCCTTCGCCATTGCGCCGAACTGGACCATCGAGCCGCAGCTGCAACTGGTGCACCAGCGCGTGAGCCTGGACGACACCAGCATCGCCGGCGCCCTGGTGCAGCAGAACAGCCACGACGGCTGGCTGCTGCGCGCGGGCGTGCGGGTCAAGGGCGAGATCGCGACGGGCGCGGGCCTGCTGCAGCCCTATGTGCGCTTCAACGTGTACCGCAGCGGCAGCGGCACGGACATCACCCGCTTCGTCGGCCCGGCGGCCTCCACCGACATCGCCACGCGCACGGGTGGCACCAGCACCGAGCTGGCGGCCGGCGGCACGCTGCAGCTCACCGAGAGCACGAGCATGTATGCGGAGCTGGGCAAGCTCTGGGCCTCGGGCGGCGACACGCGAACCAAAGGCGGCGTGCAGGCGAGCCTGGGCGTGAAGGTGCGCTGGTAGGTGCGAAGAAGTAGGTGCGAAGAAGCCGAAAGCCGGACTAGGGCAACTGCCGCAACACGGGATACGGATTGATCGCCGTGCCTTTCCACCAGCGCTTGTCCGCATCGAGCACGAAGACGGCGAAGTGCAGGTGCGGCACATCGGGCGGTGCATTGCCCGTCGTGCCGACATAGCCGATGACGTCGCCCCTTCGCAGCGGCATTCCCTCGCGCAGGTTCTCCGCGTACCGGTCGAGGTGGGCGTAGTAGTAGGTCAGCCGGCTGCCCGCGTCGAACTGATAGACCGTGAGCCCGCCCGGCACGCTGGTGAACAGCTTCACCAGCTTTCCGTCGTCCACGGCGCGAACCGGCGTGCCGCGCGGCGCAAGAATATCGAGCGCCTCGTGCGTGCCGCCGGTGCGCCGTTCGGTGAAGGTGTCGTGCAGCGCGCGCCCTGCTACACCGTCGATGGGCATCGCGATGGCACGCGCGGCCAGCAGCGCAGCGCCGTCCTCGGGCGTGGGCGCAGCACCCTGGGCCGATGCCACACCCAGCCCGGCCAGCCCGGCAAGCCAGAAGCAGGCGCCCGATGTGCACGCCGCGAGCAGGCGCATCCCGAAGGTCACCCCGCGCATGGCTAGGCCCGCACCTCGACGGCGAACCCCGCCTTCGCCAGCTGCGACAGCCGCGCCGCATTCCAGTTGGTCAGGTGGATGCAGCCGTTGGTCTCTTCGTGACCGACGCGCTCGGGCGACGGCGTTCCGTGAATGCCCCAGTGCGGCTTGGAAAGCCCCATCCAGATGTTGCCCACCGGGTTGTTGGGCCCTGCCGCGACGTCGACCTTTTGCGCATCGGCCGGCACGCCCTTTTTCAGGATCGCAGGGTTGTAGGTGAACGTGGGGTTCTTCACCTCGTTGGTGATCTTCATCTTTCCCACCTCCAGCGGATCGAGCGGGCCGCCGATGCTGATCGGGAATCCCGCGAGCGGCACGCCCTTGCCGTCCAGCACGAAGAGCATGTGGTCGGCCTTGGTGATGCGGATGGACCTGGCCGCGGCCACCACGCGCGCGTCGGCATCCGTTGCCGCACCGACCACGACGATCGAATCGCCGGCCTTGAAGCCCGAGCCTTTGTTCAGGTCCGCCAGAAGACGCGGTGCCATGTGGAAGCGCTCCGACAGCGCTTCCTTCAGGTTCTCGTAGTCGAGCGACTTGAGCTTCGCGCGCTCGGCCATGGCGCGGGGCGTCGGGGTGAATGGGCCTGCCACGTCCTTGTCGGTGATGGTGTAGGTCTCGAACAAGGGGGCGGCCTCCTTGGTCAGCACGCCCCAGGTCGCGGCGTCGACCTTGCCGGAGGTGGCGAGGCCGTTGGCCTCCTGGTAGGCCGACACCACGCGCCGCATGTTGGCGCCGAAGCCGCCGTCGATCTCGCCGGGGGAGAACCAGACGCGGTCCAGCAGAATCTGCGCGCGCACCACCGCGCTGCCCTTGGAGCCTTGCGCGAGCACCGGGGTGCTGTTCTGCGCATTCAGCTTTTCCAGCGCATCGGACGCTTCGGGCTCGTGAGGCTTTTTCTTCGCCGACGGCCCGGCGGCCCACACCGACCACGGGGTCGCCAGCGTGCAGGCTGCTGTGGATGCCGCCAGGAATGCACGGCGGGTCGGTACGGTCGGATGGCTTTGCGGGCTTGTGGTTGGCATGGGGCTCCCTGTGAAAGCGCGAACCCTATCGCCCGGCGCGCGAGCGCCTTGTAGTCTCGGACAGTCATCGGGCGTGCGCAGGCGAGCCGCCATGGCGTGAACCGACGCGGCCCACGCGAACCCGCACCACGCGACGGCTACGGCTGCGACACCGCGCCGCCGCTGTTCAGGCCTCGGCCTCCTGCAGCAGCCGCCACATCACCTTGCCGCTGCCGCTCTTGGGCAGCGCATCGACGAACTGCACCTTGCGCGGGATCTTGTAGACCGCCATGTTCTCGCGGCACCAGTCGATGATCTGCTGCTCGGTCGTGTCCTTGTGCGTGGCGCGCAGCACCACCACGGCCTTGACCGATTCGCCGCGGTAGTCGTCCTTGGTCGAGATGACGCAGGCCTCCTGGATGGCCGGGTGGCGGAACATCAGCAGCTCGACCTCGGCCGGCCACACCTTGAAGCCGCTCGCGTTGATCATGCGTTTCAGCCGGTCGGTGATGAAGAAGTAGCCCTCCTCGTCCATGCGGCCCATGTCGCCCGAGCGGAAGAAGCGCTTGCCCTCGAACTCGACGAAGGCGGCGGCCGTGGCGTCGGGGCGCTTCCAGTAGCCCTGGAACACCTCGGGGCCATGGATGATGATCTCGCCCGATTCGCCGATGGGCATCTCCTGCAGCGTGTCGGGGTCGACCACGCGGGCGTCGGTGCTCATGAACGGAATGCCCAGGCACTGCTGCTTGGGGTGGTCCGACGGGTTGGTGTGCGACGGCGCGGCGGTCTCGGTCAGGCCGTAGCCCTCCTGGTACTTCAGGCCGTACTGCTCGAACAGGCGCTGCGCCACCGCCTGCGGCATGGCGGCGCCGCCGCCGCCGATGTAGTTCATGCTCGACAGGTCGTAGCTCGCGAAGTTGGGGCTGGCCATGAGGTCGATGACCATGGTCGGGATGTTGGTCCAGGCCGTGACCTTCCAGCGCGAAATGAGCCGCCCGGCCACGTCGCGGTCCCAGCGCGGCATGACGATCAGCGTGGCGGCCGCCAGCACGGCCGTGTGCATCATGCTCACCACGCCGGTGATGTGGAACATGGGCACCACGGCCAGCACCACCGCTTCGGACGTGGAGCCGCCCCACATCTGGCCGGCCACGGCGTTATGCATCAGGCTCGAATGATGGTGCACGCAGCCCTTGGGCAGGCCGGTGGTGCCGCTGGTGTAGGGCAGCAGCGCCATGTCGTTGGCGCCCACCACGTGCTCGGGCGGCGGGTGGTTGGCGGCCAGCGCATCGGTCCAGGCCAGCGTCTTGCCGTTGGCCAGCTCGGGCAGGGGGTGGCGGGTGGTGAGCCAGTCTTTCCAGGCAGGTGCCGGGGCGTCGTCGCCGGACACGTCGGCGTCGAAGGCGTCGGTGAACTGGGTCACGATCATGTGCGCAAGCTGCTGCTCGGGCGGCAGGGCGTTGCTGGCCTTGGCCAGTTCGCCGGCCAGGTCGCCGGTGATGATGGCCACCTTGGCGTCGGGGTCGGTGATGTAGTGCTTGAGTTCCTCGGCCCGGTTCATCGGGTTGACCGGCACCACCACGGCATTGGCGCGCAGGATCGCGAAATGCGCGATCACCAGCTGCGGGCAGTTCTGCATGTCCAGGATCACGCGGTCGCCGCGCTTCACGCCCAGTGCATGCAGCGCGCCGGCCAGGCGCTCGGCCTGGGCCGCGAAATCGCGGTAGCTCAGCACGCGGCCGAAGAACACCAGCGCGGGCTTGTCGGGGTAGCGCGCGGCCGAGGTGGCCAGGTTGTGCCAGAGCGAGGTGGCGGGGACGGTGATCGCGTGCGGGAGGCGTTTGGGCCAGAACTTGTGATGCGGGCGTTGTTGCATGGTGAGAACAGGCGGGAAAGAAGAGCGGACAGTCCGCCAGCCTAAGCCGCCGAGGCCGCGGCTCCCATCGGGGAAGCCCCCGGAGCGTCACATTGGCGACGCCCTTTTGTCTCACACTGCGCCCGTTCGAGGTGCATGCCGCATGCGCCGTGCGACTACAGACAACCGCCGCTTGAAGGGCGAAGCTGAGGCTCTCTTTTCATCCACCACCCGACTGAAGGAACCGACATGGCAGCAGACAAGCACGCAAGCGTTCACTGGGAAGGCGCCGGCAAGACCGGCAAGGGCCAGGTCAGCACCGAGACCGGCGCGCTGAAGGACTACCCCTACGGCTTCGCCAGCCGCTTCGAGGACGACAAGCGCGGCACCAACCCCGAGGAAATCGTGGGCGCGGCGCATGCCGCCTGCCTGACGATGGCCTTTGCGTTCGCGCTGGAGGCGGCGGGCCTGGCCGCCACGCGCATCGACACCAAGGCGGCCGTGCGGCTGGCCAAGGACGGCGCCGGTTTCAAGATCGACCGCATCCAGCTCGAGCTCGATGCCGCCGTACCCGGCCTCGACGAAGCCAAGTTCCAGGAAATCGCCGCCGCCGCCAAGGCGGGTTGCCCGCTGTCGAAGGCGCTGGCGAGCGTGCCCGAAATCACGCTGAAGGCCACGCTGGCCGCCTGAGCGGGCTGCTTATGATCCTCTCCACAACAAGGAGACGGATCATGAACACCCCCATCCGGACCGCGCTCGCGGTCCTTTCTTTCGCCACGGGTGCGCTCGCCACGAGCGCGCTGGCGGCCTACCCCGACAAGCCGATCAAGGTCGTCATCGGCTTCCCCGCCGGCGGCCCGCTCGACCAGCATGCGCGCCTGCTCACGGACAAGCTGCAGGCCGTGCTCGGCCAGCCGCTGATCGTCGACTACAAGCCCGGCGCGGGCGGCTCGGTGGGCGCCGACGCGGTCGCCAAGAGCCCCGCCGACGGCTACACGCTCATGCTGGCCAACACCGGCGTGGCCGTGATCAACGGGGCGCTCTACAGCAAGCTGCCCTACAACACGCAGCGCGACTTCGTGCCCATCGCGCGCACCGCCATGCAACCGCTGGCGCTGCTGGTCACGCCCAAGCTGCCGGTGCAGAACCTCAAGCAGTTCATCGACTACGCCAAGGCGCGGCCGGGCCAGGTCAACTACGGCTCGGCCGGCAACGGCGGCATCAGCCACCTGGTGCCCGAGATGTTCAAGACCGCGACCGGCCTGTTCATGGTGCACATCCCCTACCGCGGCAGCGCGCCGGCCTTCACCGACCTGATGGGCGGGCAGGTGCAGTTCATGGCCGAGTCCATTCCGCAGGCGGCCAGCTATCACAAGCAGGGCAAGGTGCGCGCGCTGGCGGTGACCAGCCGCGAGCGCAACCCCGCCCTGCCCGACGTGCCGACCGTGATCGAGTCGGGCGTGAAGGGCTTCGAGGTGGTGGGCTTCTACGGCTTCCTGGCGCCGAAGAACACCCCCAGCGACGTGGTCGCCAAACTGAGCGACGCCTTCAGGCAGGTGCTGACCAGCCCCGAGGTGCGCGACCGCATGGTGAGCCAGGGCGCCGACCCGGCCTTCCTGGGCAGCGAAGACTTCGCGCGCTTCCTGGCGACGGAGACGCCGCGCTGGCAACAGGCGGTGAAGGCCTCGGGCGCGCGAATGGACTGACGGTGTCCGGCGCTCAGCTGGGCCTGGCCGCGTGCCGCTCCAGCTGTGCGCGGCTCAGCAGTTCGATGCTGCGGTAGCGCACGCGCAGCGTGCCGTCTTCTTCCCACAGCTTCAATTGCCGGTTCACGCTCTGGCGCGACACGCCGAGCATGAACGACAGGTCTTCCTGCGACACGCCCAGCAGCGTGCCGCCCCGCTCGCCCGGCGCCTTGCCATGCGCGTCCAGCGTGAGCAGCCGGTGCGCGAGCCGCACGGGCAGCGGCATCAGGATGACGTCGTCGATCCACGCCAGCGCCTGGCGCAGCCGCAGGCACACCAGCCGCGTGAAGGCCATGTGCACATCGGGATGCTCGGCCACCAGCCGGTGAAAGTCGGCTGCCGCGACCACCGCCATCTCGGTCGTGTCGACCGCGCAGGTGTCGTACACGCGCTCGCGCCCCACCAGCAGCGACACCTCGCCGAACCAGTGCCCGGGTTCGAGCATCGCGATCACCGCCTCGCGCCCGCCGGGCGCCACCACGCTCACGCGCAGCGACCCGCCGACCACGCCGAACAGCGCATCGGGCGCCGAGCCCTTGTGAAAGAGCGATTCGCCGCGCGCCAGCGTGCGCCGGTGCGCGACCGCCAGCAGGCGCTGCTGCACGTCGTCGGCCAGGCGCATGTCGCTGTTGTGCACCGGTGAATCCGTCTCGGTGGGTATGGAGGGCATGGGCGTGCGCGGCATCGCGGGTTTGTCCGTAGCGGCGATTGCCAACACCGGACAGTCTTGTTTCGAGGGGCTGCCGATAGTACGCAGCGAGCCCGGTGCGGCGCATTCGCAGCAACCCGAGGCCGCCCGTCATTCCCTGCCATTCCTGTCACATGGAGCACACCCCGATGAACACCCGCACCGAACTTCAAGCCCGCCGCGAGCGCCTCGTGCTCGACCACTTCGCCGACGAGACCCGGCAAGACTTCGACGCCGTGCTCGGCACCTTCCCGCACCCGCACTACGAGCTGATTCCCAGCGGCGAGGTGCACGACGGCACGGCCGACGTGCGGCAGTACTACATCGACACGCGCCGCGCCTTTCCCGACCAGCGCCACGAGATCATCCAGCTGCGGCACGCCGAGGATTCGGTGATCGTGGAGTTCTGGCTGCTCGGCACGCACCGCGGCCCGTTGAAGGGCATTGCGCCCACCGGCAACAGCTTTCGCTGCCGGATGAACGCCTTCTTCATATTCGAGGGCGACACGCTGGTGTGCGAGCGGGTGTACTTCGACACGCTGACGATGCTGCGGCAACTGCTGGTGGGCGTGCCCGCGGAGCATGTGGCCGCGCTGGTGGGCAGCCTGCTGGGCCAGCCCGCGGCCGCCCGCGCACCCGAAGCGGCCGCCGCATGACGGCCCTGCGCCACGACGCGCTGCAAGGCCGCCACGCGATCGTGACGGGCGGCGCGCGCGGCATCGGCCTGGCCATCGCGCGGCGCTGCCTGCAAGCCGGTGCCAGCGTGGCGCTGTGGGACCTGGATGCGACGGTGCTGTCCGCAGCCTTGCACACACTGGCGCCGCTCGGCACGGCGACCTCGGCGGTGGTCGACGTGCGCCACGAAGACCAGATCGCCCGCGCGGCCTCGCAGTCGCAGGAGCGCTTCGGCGGCATCGACATCCTGGTCAACAACGCGGGCGTGCTCGGCCCGACGGTGCCGAGCTGGGCGCACACGCCTGCGCAGTGGCGCAACGTGCTCGACGTCAACCTCACGGGCGCCTGGCTGTGCTGCCGTGCGGTGGCACCGGCGATGCTGGCGCAGCGGCGCGGACGCATCGTCAACATCGCCTCGGTCGCGGGCAAGGAGGGCAACGGCCTCAATGCCGCCTACTCCGCGTCGAAGGCCGGGCTCATCGCGCTGACCAAGTCGCTCGGCAAGGAGCTGGCGTCCTCCGGTGTGTTGGTGAACTGCATCACGCCCTCGGCGGCCGACACCGAGGTGTTCGCAGACGTGCCCGCCGAACACCGCGAGCAACTGCGCACCGCCCTGCTCTCGCGCGTGCCGATGGGGCGCTTCGTGGAAGTGGACGAGGTGGCGGCCATGGCTGCGTGGCTGGCGTCGGACGACTGTTCGTTCAGTACGGGGGCGGTGTTCGATATCTCTGGCGGGCGCTCGGTTTACTGATTCATGCCGTGCACCAAGTCGGCTGAATCGCGCCCCGGCACCGCGCGACAAATCGAAAACAAATCTTCCAGGAGACCACCATGACCCGAGAGCCCGAACCCACCGGTTTCGCCCAGCTGACGGCATTCGACGGCGCACGCAACGCTGCCCTGCCACAGGACCGGTTGCGCGCCATCCGCCACGGCGCCGAAGCCCTGCGCGAACAACTGCTCGACGCGCCGGCCGTGCGCTTTGCGCGCAGCTTCAACCTGCTGCGCATTCCCTATCCCGCGTGGTTCGCCTTCACCGGCGTGTACTCGCAGCAGTTGCTCAAGCCGCACATGGTGCATCTGCTGGCGCGCACCACGCTGATCCAGTACGAGGACTTCGAAGGCCGGCTGCGCACCTTGCTCTTCACGCCGGCCGACTTCGAGGCCGGCAACGAAACGCCCTACTTCAAGCGCCTGAGCGAGCAGACGCCGAAGTTCCTGCACAAGACCATCGCGCCCGTCTACCAGACCGTGCCGCAGGCACTGGCCAGCTGCGGCGTGAAGCCCGAACAGGTCGACTACGTCACCTACGACCACCTGCACACGCAGGACGTGCGCCGCTGGCTCGGCAGCGCGGGCACGCCCGGGCTGTTGCCGAACGCCAGGCTGCTGGTGCACCGGCAAGAGCTCGCCAACGTGCAAGGCCTGCTGCCGGTGCAGGCCGAGTGGTATTGCCCGCGCGGGCTGGACGGCGTGCCGGCAGACCGCATCGTGGGTTTCGACGGCAGCATCCAGCTGGGCCGCGGCCTGGCGCTGGTGCACACGCCGGGCCACACCGAAGGCAACCATTCGCTGGTGTACCGCACGCCGGACGGCCTGCGCGTGAGCAGCGAGAACGGGGTGTCGGCCGACAGCTGGGCGCCGCTGCAGTCGCGGCACAACGGCATCCGCCGCTACGCACAGGCCACCGGGGCGGAAGTGATCCTGAACGGCAACACGCAGGAAAGCAGCAACGACCAGTACCTGTCGATGGTGCTGGAGAAAACGCTCGCGGGCACCTCGTCCACGCATGGCTTCAGCAACGTGGTGCCGTCCAGCGAATGCTCGCCGCACTGGCTGTTTCCGGGCGCACCGACCAGCCACCTGTGGGGCGAGACGCGCTTCGGCACACCCTCGCTGGCCTGAGGTCGCCGCAACAACGACGCAAGGAGACACACCATGAACACCGCCACCCTCGAGCACACCGGGGCGCGCCCGCCGGCCTCGGCCACCGCCAGCGACGACGCCGCGCTCTTTCGCAAGATCACCTGGCGGCTGATGCCGCTGCTGTGCGCCTGCTACGTGCTCAACTACCTGGACCGCACCAACGTCGGCTATGCACAGCTGCAGATGAAGGAGCAGTTGGGCTTCAGCGACGCCGTGTTCGGCCTGGGCGCAGGCATCTTCTTCATCGGCTATGCGGTGTTCGAGATTCCCAGCAACCTGATGCTCGCGAAGATCGGCGTGCGCGCGACGCTGCTGCGCATCATGGGCCTCTGGGGGCTGGCGTCGGCGGCCATGATGTTCGCGACCACGCCCACGCAGTTCTACGTGCTGCGCTTTCTCATCGGCGTGTTCGAGGCCGGCTTCGCGCCGGGCGTGCTGTTCTACCTGACGCTGTGGTTCCCGTCGCACCGGCGCGCGCAGGCCACGGCGCTGTTCTTCATGGCCTTCGGCGCCGCGCCCATCGTGGCGGGGCCGATCGCCGGGCTCACCATGACATACCTCGACGGCGCGCTGTCGCTGCGCGGCTGGCAGTGGCTCTTCTTGCTGGAAGGCATTCCGAGCGTGCTGCTGGGCATCGCGGCCTTCCGCTGGCTGTCGAACAGCCCTTCGCAGGCCGCGTGGCTGTCCGCCCCGGAAAAGCAGCGCGTGGCGCGCCTGCTGGCCGAAGACCAGGCCGCGAACGGCGCCGCCGAGCGCCACACCTTCGGCGCGGCGATGCGCGACGCCCGGGTGTGGCTGATCGGCTTCATGTCTTTCCTGATCATCCTGGGCATCTACGCGCTCTCGTTCTGGCAGCCGACCATCCTGAAGTCGATGGGACTCAGCGTGCTGCAGATCGGCTTCTACGCGGTCATTCCGGCGCTGGCGGGCATCGCGGCCAACATCGCCGTCGGGCGGCATTCGGACCGGCGCAAGGAACGCCGCTGGCACTTCGCCCTGAGCGCTGCGGTGGGCGCGGCAGGCCTGGCGCTGACCACGCTGTTCATGCACAACGCCTTGGCCGCCGTGCTGTGCCTGGCGCTGGCGTCGATGGGCATTTCCGCCGCCTTCACCGTGCTGTGGTCGGTGCCGGGCACCTTCATGTCGAAGAGCGCCGCGGCCGCGGGCATTGCGCTCATCAGCACCATCGGCGGCAGCGCGGGGCTGGTCGCGCCCATGATGGTCGGCGCGCTCAAGACCCTCACGGGCGGGTTCACGGCCAGCCTGTACGTGCTGAGCGGCGCGCTGGTGCTGTCGGCCCTGCTCATGCTCGTGGCCATGCCGGCGAGCGCGCTGGGCCGAACGACGCGCTGAGCGCACCCGTTCAAGGCCCCGGAATCGGGGCCGTGTTCCATTTCGGTGCACACATCTTGCATACCAGTTGGCACAGAAGCTGCTGATATGCAGGACCATGGCCATCTCCGCATCCGAAATCAGTGCACGCATCGTCGAAGCGGTGATGGCGCAAAAGCTCGCGCCGGGTTCGCGCCTGGGCGAGCAGCAGCTGGCCATGCTGTTCGACTGCAGCCGCACCATCGTGCGGGAGGCGCTCACCCGCCTGGCGGCGCGCGGCATCGTCACGGTGAGCGCGCGGCGCGGCTGGTTCGTCATCGAGCCCTCGCAGGACGAGGCGCGTGAAGCCTTCGAGGCCCGCCACGTCATCGAACTGGGCCTCATCCGAAGCGCGGGCCGCACCGGAAAGATCGAAAAGACCGCGCTGCGCCAATTGAAGGCGCACCTTCAGCGGGAAAAAGCCGCACTGAAAGAAAGCGACGTCGGCAACCGCAGCTTCCTGCTGGGCGACTTCCATGTGTGCCTGGCCGAATGCCTGGGCAACACGCTGCTGGCCGACACGCTGCGCGACTACACGGCGCGCACCACGCTGATTGCCATGCTCTACCAGTCCACGCACGACGCGGTGCAGTCGTGCGAAGACCACGTGCAGATCGTCGCCGCGCTGGAGCGTGGCGACCACGCCGCCGCCGAGGCGCTGATGGGCGCGCACATCGGCACGGTGCAGTCGGCCCTGCGCGTGCAGGCGCCCACCGACCCGCTCGCACAACTGCGCGACGCGCTGGCGCCGCTGCACAACACCAACGCCAACGCCGCCGCGTCACCGAAGCCCCGGCGCCGCAAGGCCGCCGGTGCCGCATCCCTTCCTTCCGATTCCGAACCCGATTCTTCGACTTACCTAGGAGCCCTGCTATGACCTTCTCTTCGTCCAAACGCCACCTCGCGCTCGCACTGGCCTCGGTCGCCATGCTGGCCGCCACCGGCGCTGCGCACGCCCAGAACGCACTCGACAACGTGCTCAAGGCCAAGACCATCAAGATCGCCGTGCCCACCGACTACCCGCCCTACGGCTCGGTCGACAAGAACATGAAGCCGCAGGGCCTGGACGTGGAAATGGCCGAGCTCATCGCCGCCAAGCTGGGCGTGAAGATCGAGCTGGTGCCCGTGACCAGCGCCAACCGCATTCCGTACCTGCAGACCAAGAAGGCCGACCTGGTCATCTCCACGCTCGGCAAGAACCCCGAGCGCGAGAAGGTGATCGACTTCTCGTCGGCCTACGCGCCCTTCTTCCAGGCCGTGTTCGCCGCCAAGAGCCTGAACATCAAGACCTTTGCCGACATGGGCGGCAAGACCGTGGCCGTGACGCGCGGCGCCATGGAAGACCAGGAGCTCGCCAAGGTCGCCCCCGCCACGCTCGACTACAAGCGCTTCGAGGACAACAACGCCACCATCGCCGCCTTCGTCTCCGGCCAGACCCAGACGCTGGCCGCCAGCGCCGCCGTCGCGGGCGACATGATGCAGAAGAACCCGCAGCTCAACGCCGAGTACAAGCTGCTGCTGAAAGACAGCCCCTGCTTCGTCGGCATCGCCAAGGGCGAGGACAAGCTGAAGGCCAAGGTCAACGAGATCATCGCCGCCGCGCGCAAGGACGGCACCATCGACGCGATGTCGAAGAAGTGGCTCGGCCGCCCCGCCGGCGACCTGCCGGTCTGATCGACCGACGCGGCCATGAACATCGAATTCGACTTCGGAGCGGTGCTCGCCGAATGGCCGCTGCTGCTGCGCGGCGTGGCGTGGACCATCGGCCTCACGGCCGTGGGTACCGTGCTGGGCATGATCGTGGGCACCTTCTGTGCCTGGGCCCGCTCGGGCGGCCCGCGCTGGCTGCGGCTCGTCGTGGGCACCTATGTGGAGCTGATCCGCAACACGCCCTTCATCGTGCAGCTGTTCTTCATCTTCTTCGGGCTGCCGGCCGCGGGCGTCAAGCTCTCGCCGGAGGTGGCCTCGGTGATCGCGATGGTGATGAACCTGGGCGCCTACTCCACCGAGATCATCCGCGCCGGCATCGAGGCCACGCCCAAGGGGCAGATCGAGGCGGCCGTGAGCCTGGCGCTGAGCAAGGCGCAGGTGTTCCTGCGCGTGGTGCTGCCCCCGGCGCTGAAGAAGGTGTGGCCCGCCATGGTGAGCCAGATCATCATCGTGATGCTGGGCTCGGCGGTGTGCGGGCAGATCTCCACCGAGGAGCTGAGCTACGCGGCCAACCTCATTCAAAGCCGCAACTTCCGCGCGTTCGAGGCCTTCATCATCGCCACGCTGATCTACCTGGCGCTGTCGGTCGCGCTGCGCCGGCTGCTCGACTGGGCCGGGCCGAAGTTCTTCTTCGGCCGCTGACCGACTGCACACCGGAGCCCCGTCACCATGTCTGATTTTTCTCTCTGGGACATCCTGCGCAACCTGCTGCTGGCGCTGCGCTGGACCGTCGTGCTTTCGCTCATCGCCTTCATCGGCGGCGGCATCGTGGGCGGGCTGCTGCTGTTCCTGCGGCTGCGCGGCGGCAAGATCGCGAACAAGGCCGTGGGCCTGTACGTGCAGCTCTTCCAGGGCACGCCGCTGCTGATGCAGCTGTTCCTGGCCTACTTCGGCATTGCGCTGTTCGGCATCGACGTGTCGGCGTGGACCGCGGCGAGCGTGGCGCTCACGCTCTACACCAGCGCGTTCCTCACCGAAATCTGGCGCGGCTGCGTGGCCTCGATCCCGAAGGGCCAGTGGGAAGCCTCGGGCAGCCTGGCCCTGAGCTTCGGCGAGCAGATGCGCCACGTGGTGCTGCCGCAGGCCGTGAAGATCGCCATTGCGCCCACGGTCGGCTTCCTGGTGCAGGTCATCAAGGGCACGGCGCTGGCATCGGTGATCGGCTTCGTCGAACTCACCAAGGCCGGCAGCATGATTTCGAACGCCACTTTCAAGCCCTTCGTGGTGTTCAGCTGCGTGGCCCTGCTTTATTTCGTGCTGTGCTTCCCCGTGAGCCTGTACGCCAAGACCCTCGAGAGGAAAACCCATGGCCGCCGTGCTTGAACCGCAACAACCCGCCACCTCGGTGGGCGCCCCCATCGTGCGCATCACCGCGCTGCGCAAGTCCTACGGCACCAACGAGGTGCTCAAGGGTATCGACCTGGAGGTCAAGCGCGGCGAGGTGATCGCCATCATCGGCAAGAGCGGCTCGGGCAAGAGCACGCTGCTGCGCTGCATCAACGGGCTGGAGGTGTTTCAGGAGGGCGCGCTCACGGTCGACGGCAAGCCGCTGCTGCACGAAAGCGCCATGGCCATGCGCGAGCTGCGCCAGCGCGTGGGCATGATCTTCCAGAGCTTCAACCTGTTCCCGCACCTCACCGTCGGCAAGAACGTGATGCTCGCGCCCACGCTGGTGAAGAAGCGCGGCAGCCTGGAAGCCGCCTCGCAGGCGCGCAAGCTGCTCGAGCGCGTGGGCCTGGCCGAGAAGTTCGACGCCATGCCCGAACAACTGTCGGGCGGCCAGCAGCAACGCGTGGCCATCGCCCGCGCGCTGGCGATGGAGCCGGCCGTGCTGCTGTGCGACGAAATCACCTCGGCGCTCGACCCCGAACTGGTGGGCGAGGTGCTGCGCGTGGTGGAGTCGCTGGCCGACGAGGGCATGACGCTGTTGATGGTCACGCACGAGATGAGCTTCGCGCGCAAGGTGAGCGACCGCGTGATCTTCATGCACCAGGGCCGCGTGCACGAAATGGGGCCGCCGGCGGATGTGTTCGGCAATCCGCAGACGGCGGAGCTGAAGCAGTTCCTGTCGTCGCTGCATGACTGAGGGCGCCAAGCTGGGATATCCTCGGCCCATGGCTTGCCTGCACACCGCGTCGATTATTCGCCCCCTTCGAAAGATGGTGGGTTAGCGCGCGGTTCCACAAGTACACGCCACACGACCCGCCCCAGGAGGCGGGTTTTTCGYTTCCTGGGGTTCTTTTCCAAACCGACTCGCCAGGAGATGACATTGCAATCGCCCACACCCASCCCCGTGCTTCACATGGTCTGCGGCAAGATCGGCGCCGGCAAATCGACGCTCACGCGGCAGCTCGCCGAAGCGCCCGCCACCGTGCTGATCAGCGAGGACGCCTGGCTCGCCGCGCTGTACCCGGGCGAGATCCGCGAACTGCCTGACTACGTGCGCCCTTCGAGACGAYKGAMGCACAGTCATGGCAGACCACGTCTGCGCCTGTCCCTTTTACACATCTCCCAGCCCCCGA
>NNBU01000426.1_pt1 | contig 40690 bp, 43 predicted proteins | sample 1173781 | NCBI WGS metagenome assembly NNBU01 (sample SAMN07173937, study PRJNA388173) | plant metagenome | biome: Plant school; feature: Soil; material: Symbiotic tissue of Blasia pusilla L.; isolation source: symbiotic tissue sample KVJ2 | host: Blasia pusilla | place: Norway: Troms, Kvaloya...
CCCGGTCGTGGAGCGCGACGGAGCCGGGTTTGCGGGGGCGGGGGGGTTGTCGCCGGGAGGGGGGGGGCGGAGGGGCACGAAGGGCGGGAGGCCTGGGGGAGAACCTATTTCGTGCGCGGCGTGCGCTTCTCGAGCAGCGGCGTGCTCGTGCCCTGCACGCCGACCAGCCCCAGCACCGTCACCAGCGAGTTCTGCGCACCCTTCCATCCGTCGGTCACGTCGATCCACTCGGAGAGCGCATGGAAGCCGCCGGTCTTGCCGCCGCCGCCGATGATGATGGCCGGAATGCCCAGCGACATCGGCACGTTGGCGTCGGTGCTGGCGCCCGTCAGCAGCGTCTTGTGGCCGAAGGCCGCGTTCGAGCGCGTGGCGGCCTCGACGATCACCGTGTCCGACTGCGTGCGGCCGCCCGGACGGTCGCCGATGAGCTTGGTGCTCACGCTGAGCGTGTTCACGTTCCAGCGCTTGTTTTCCTCCACCACCGCTTCGTCGATGGCGGCCAGGATCTTCTTCTCGGTTTCCAGCAGCGGCGCCATTTCGTCGGAGCGGATGTCCACCGCCATGCGGGCATCCGGCGCGATGGTGTTCACCGAGGTGCCGCCGCCGACCGTGCCCACGGTGAACGTCGTCTTCGGGAAGGTCGGCGTGCGCACGTCGGCGATCTTGGCGATGGCGCGGCCCATGCCGTGGATGGCGCTGGGCACCTGGCCGAAGGCGCCGAAGCTGTGGCCGCCCGGGCCCTTGAAGGTCACTTCGTAGCGGTGGCTGCCCGTGCCCAGCATCAGCACCGTGCCCTCGGGCGCGGGCTCCAGGCCGACCATGCCGTCGATGTCCAGGTTGTCGCGAAAGATGGCCTTCATGCCGCGCAGGTTGCCCAGCTCTTCCTCCCCCACGTTGCCCACGAACAGCAGGTCGCCCACGGTCTGCACCTTGTTGTCGTTCAGCACCTTGAGCCACGACAGCAGCACCGACAGGCCGCGCGTGTCGTCGGAGATGCCCGGCGCGTAGAGCTTGCCGTCGCGCTCCTTCACCTTCACGTCGGTGCCGGCGGGAAACACGGTGTCGAGGTGGGCCGAGATGAGCAGCTTGGGCCCGTTGCCCGTGCCCTTGCGCAGGCCGACCACGTTGCCTTCGGCGTCGATCTTCGCGTCGGCAAGGCCGAGCGCCTTCATGCGCGCGAGGAAGGCTTCGGCGCGCTTCTGTTCCTTGAAGGGCGGGGCCTCGATCTCGGTGAGCATCTTCAGGTCTTCGACCGAGCGCTCGTGGTCGGCCTTCACCGCGTCCAGCAGCTTCTGGACGGCGGGAGACGCCATCAGCTGCGTGTAGGCCTTGTCGACCTCGGGGCGCACCTGCGCGGGCGTGGCCGCGACGGAGCCTGTCTGGGCATGGGCGAGGCCGGCGGCGGCGGATGCCAAGGCGAGGACGATCGGAGCGAGGCGAAGAGACGCTGGGCGGGACATGGTGAGCAAGATTCCTTGAGAGTGCGACGGAAAGGAGCGCGCCGACGACGCGGTGTCGTCAGCAATTCTTGCGGCTGTGCTAAGCGCCTGCTCTGGTTTAATCTTCGGCATTGTCAGTTTTTCTAACGAGCCAATCTTCATGGCCACCATGCGCCGCCACATTCCCAGCACCCGCGCGCTGCTGATCTTCGACGCGGTGGCCCGCCACCATGGCGTGGGCAAGGCCGCGGAGGAACTGTGCCTCACGCACAGCGCCGTGAGCCAGCAATTGCGGCTGCTGGAGAGCCAGATCGGCGTGCGGCTGGTGCAGCGCACCGCGCGCGGCACCGAGCTCACCGAGGCGGGGCGGCGCTACCACGGGCAGGTGTCGGGCGACCTGCTGCGCCTGCAGAACCACACGCTCGAGGCCATGGCACAGCGCACCGACGGCCTGCGACTGCTGGTGGGCGCGGTGCCGGTGCTGGCCGAGGGCTGGCTCATGCCGCGGCTGCCGGCATTCATCGCGCAGCACCCGGGCTGCAGCCTGCACCTGCAGGTGTTTCCGACACATCTCTACATGGAAGACATGCCCTTCGACGTGGGCGTGCAGTACGACGACGCGGTGTGGCCCGGTGCGAACGCGCTGCCCTTGATGGGCGAGTCATGCGTGGCGGTGTGTTCGCCGCAGGCGAAGGGGCGCCCGGAGATGGCGCGTGGCGACTTCCGTGCCGCGCCGCTGCTGCAACTGCGCACCCGCATGGGCGCCTGGGAGGAGTGGTTTGCCCAGACGGCGCACGCGCAGGCGCCGTACAGCCTGGTGGCGGGGCACCGCTTCGACCTGTTTTCCACGCTGATTGCCGCGGTGCGCGCCGACCTGGGCGTGGGGCTGGTGCCCGCGTATTTCGTCGAACGCGAACTGCGCTACGGCGAGCTGGTGCTGGCCTGCCCGCTCCGGGCGCCGTCAAGCCGGGGCTACAGCGTGTTCGTGGCGCCGAGCCGCACCGACGATCCGTTGATCGGCGCCTTCGTGGCGTGGCTTCGGGCGACGGCGGCCGAGCCGCAAGCGCAACCGGCTTAGTCCGGCCGGCGGAACAGCAGCACGGAGTTCGTGCCGCCGAAGGCGAATGAGTTGCTGATGGCGGCCTCGAGCGACGGTGCCGCGGTGTCGCCGGGCGCCACCAGGTTCATCTGGCACGCCGGATCGATCTGCGTGCAGTGGGCGTTCGGCGGCAATTGCCGCTGGTGCAGCGCCAGCACGGTGATGACCGCCTCGAGCGCGCCGGCCGCGCCCAGCAGGTGGCCGTGCAAGGCCTTGGTCGAACTCACGCGCAGCGCGTCGAGGTCGTCGCCCCACACGTCGGCCAGCGCATTGCGCTCGACCACGTCGCCGATGCGCGTGGCCGTGCCGTGCGCATTGCAGTAGCCCACGTCGCGCGGCTGCAGGCCGGCCTGGCGCAGCGCCGCGCGCAGGGCGCGTGCCTGGCCCGGGGCGTCGGGCTTGGTGAGGTGGGTGGCGTCGCTGCTCAGGCCCCAGCCGGCCAGCGTGGCGTAGCTGCGGGCGCCGCGCGCACGGGCGCGTTCGGCCGATTCGAGAATCAGGAAGGCCGCGCCTTCGCCCAGTGCGAAGCCGCTGCGGTCGGTGGCGAACGGGCGCACCGCGCCGGCTGCTTCGCCGGGCTGGAACGTGGCCAGCGTCTGCATGGCCTGCCAGGCCACGACCACGCCGGGCACGATCAGCGCTTCGCTGCCGCCGGCAATGGCGATGTCGACCTCGCCGCGCTGCACGGCCTTGGCCGCTTCGGCGATGGCGGCGGACGACGAGGCGCAGGCCACGGAATAGGTGAGCACCGGGCCCTGCGCGCCCTGGCGCATGGCCACGTGGGCGGCCGGCGCGTTGGGCATGAAGGCCGGAATGGTCAGTGGCGACACGCGGCCGTTGCCGCGGTAGGCCGCTTCGAGCGCCGCCGCGCCGCCCATGCCGCAGCCGGAGAAGACGCCGATGCGTTCGGGGTCGGCATCGCCGGCCGCCAGGCCCGCGTCGCGCATGGCCAAGTCAGCGGCGGCCACGGCCAGCTGGCTCACGCGGTCGACGCCTGCGAGCTGCAGCTTGGTGAACCAGCGGGATTCGTCGAAGGCCGCCGTGGCGGCCGCGGCCGGCTTGGGCAGTTCGGGAAAGACGGGTTGGATGGCCGAGCGGCCTTGCAGCAGCGCCTGGAACAGCGCGGCGGGCTCGTCGCCATGCGGCGCCACGACGCCCAGACCGGTGACCGCGACGGCGTGGTTCACGCTGTCTTCGCGGCCCGGACCTTGTCGACCAGCTGCGCGAGTTCGGCCAGGGTGTCGATGCTCGCGTCCTCGTCGGGCATGGTGATGCCGAAATGGTCTTCGATGGCGAAGAGAAATTCTGCGAGTGCCAGCGAATCGAGTCCGCCGGTTTCCCGCATCGATGCATGCGGGTCGAGCTTCGACGGATCGATGCCGTACTTCTCGTGGATCAGGTCCTGCAATTCCTTCAGCGAACTCATCGTGCGATGCCTGTCGTCATGTGCCGCCGAATCGATTGCCGCCCCTGGAGGGCGTGCCATTGAATCGATCCCTTCCTCGTTCGGCCAGTGGTGAGTGTGATCAATGATTGCCGATGATATCCGCTCGCACCCTAGGGGCATCCCCCGTGCTGTCGCTTTGTCGCCTGCTTTTCCGCGTGCCTTCCCGGCCGCCAGCGCAGCGAGGGAAGGGCGAACGCCATGCCCAGCAGCGCGCCGGCCAGCACGTCGAGCACCACATGCTGCTTGACCGCCAGCGTCGAGTACGCAATGGCGGCAAACCAGAACCAGTTGATCCAGTACAGGAATGCAGGCGTACGGGCCCGGCGCAGCACGTCGTGCACGCGCACGGCAGTGAAGATCGCCACCGCGACATGCATCGACGGACAGGCGTTGCCGGCCGCATCGACGCCCTGCAGCATCGCGAAGCCGGGATAGCCCGACGCATCGATGGGCAGCGGCGGGATCTGTGTGGGCCATAGGTAGAAGATGCCCAGCCCCGTGAGGCACAGGCCGCTGATCCACAGCCCGTAGACCAGCAGCTCCCTGAAAGTCAGCTGCAGGCCGGGCGCGACGCCCACGTACAGCCAGAGCGACAGGTAGGCGCCCAGCGTGTAGGGCTGGAATGCAATCAGGTGGTCCAGCGCCGTGAGCGGCATCACCGTGACCGGAAAGGCCGGGTTGCGCAGCAGGTGGAAGTACCCGATGAAGAAGAGCCACGTGAAGACCGTGGTGCCGACCGCCTTCAGCAGGAAGTGGCGGCGCATTCGCAGCCAGATGTCGGCGGTCCACGCGCGTGGTCCGGCGTCGGGCGCCATGTGCAGGGGGATCTGTGAGTGCATGGTGTCGGTGGCCGATCTTGCCAGAGCGCGGCGACCTGCCATGGCGCGCCCCCGAAGCCCGGCCGGTTCATGCGGCGGCAGGGCGCTTGCGATGCTGGAACGACGTCGGTGAGCGGCCCGTGGCGGCCTTGAACATCGCGCAGAAGGCGCTGTCGGTGGCATAGCCGCTGGCGGCCGCCACCTGGCTCACGGCCATGCCGCGCGCCAGCAGCGGCAACGCATGCGCCATCACGGCCTGCTGGCGCCATTGCTGCCAGCTCATGCCGAGCTGGTCGCGAAACAGCCGCGCCACGGTGCGCTCGCTGGCGCCGATGCCGGCCGCGCGCTCGGCCAGCGTGGCGCGGTCGGCCGGGTTGCGCAGCAGCGCCTCGCACAGTTGGCGCAGGCGCTTGTCGGTGGGCAGCGGCACGTCGATGCGGATCTGCGTGGCGCGCTCCAGTTCGTCGACCAGCAGCGGCGCGATCATGCGTTCGCGCTGCGGCGCATGCGGGTCTGCCGGCGGCAGGCCGTCGGGCGTGGTGTCCAGCGCCAGCATCAGCGCGCGCAGCAGCGGGCTGATTTCGAGCACCTCGCATTTCTCCCAGGTGGGCGCGATCCAGGCGTGCAGGTAGACGGTGCGCAGCTCCGCGTCTTCGATCAGCGTGATGCTGTGCGGCATGTTGGCCGGCACCCAGAGCGCGCGGGAGGGCGGCACGATGTAGCTGCCGTCCTGCGTGCTCAGGCGGATCACGCCGCGCGTGGAGAAGGTGAGCTGCGGCCACGGGTGCTCGTGCAGCTCGACCCGCGTGTCGGCCGTGAGGAAGTGCTCCTTGGCGCGCAGCGGGCGCACTGCGTCGGGGGCGTAGAGATGGGGCGTGAGCGGCCCGACGCTGTGCGCGGGGGCGGCCACCGCGCCGCGCGCACTCCGCGCGGGGGGCGGTGCGGCAGTGTCCGAGGTTTGGGCGGTTCTGGTGGGCGCGAGGGAGGGGGGTGCGTCGCTTGGCATGGTTTCGACAAATGTTGTCGCTGTATCGCCATTCTGCCGCGCCACCGCCGCATAGCATCGGTGCCCGCCCCGGTTTTTTGTAGCAATCCATGTCCTCTTCGACCTCCTCGACCGCCGTCCCGCCCACCACCTTGCGCACCGACGCCAAGCTGATCGGGCTGGTCGGCCTGGCCCACGCGGTCAGCCACTTCAGCCAGCTCATCCTGGCGCCGCTGTTTCCCTGGCTGAAGGACGCGTTCAACGTGAGCTACGTCGAGCTGGGCGCGGTGCTCACGGTGTTCTTCGTGGTCTCGTGCATCGTGCAGGCGGCGTCCGGTTTCATCGTCGACAAGCTGGGCCCGCGCCCGGTGCTTTTCGTGGGCCTGGGTGCGCTGGGCCTGGCGGCCTTCGGCTACGCGGCGGCGCAGAGCTACTGGATGCTGCTGCTGAGCGCGGTGGTCGGCGGCATCGGCAACGGCGTGTTCCATCCGGTGGACTACACGCTGTTCAACCGCAAGGTCGCACCCACGCGGCTGGGCCATGCCTACAGCGTGCACGGCATCACCGGCAGCCTGGGCTGGGCGCTGGCCCCGGCCTTCGTGGTGCCGATCGCCATTGCCTACTCGTGGCGCGTGGCACTGGCCTCCGCAGGCGCCGTGGCCCTGGTGGTGCTGCTGGTGCTGTGGGTGTACCGCAGCGTGCTGTCGCTCGACGCGGCCGCCGTGCACAAGGCCACGGGACAGGGCGCGGCTGCACCGGCCGGCGGCGAGTTCGACTTTCTTCGCATTCCTGCCGTGTGGATGTGCTTCGGTTTCTTCTTCTTCTATGCCGCGGTGATCAGCGTGGTGCAGACCTTTGCACCGGTCGCCGCGGGCCACTTGCATGCGGTGCCGGTGGCGCTGGTGGCGATGTGCCTCACGGTCTACATGGTGGCCAGCGCGGTCGGCATGGTGTTCGGCGGCTTCCTGGCCTCGGACCCGTCGCGTTGCGAACGCATCGTGGGCGCGGGCTTCGGCATTGCGGCGACGCTGGCGCTGGTGTTGGCCTTTGCGGACTTTCCGCCGGTCGTGGTGCCCGTGCTGTTCGGCGCCATGGGTTTCGTCTCGGGCATCGCGGGGCCTTCGCGCGACCTGCTGGTGAAGAAGTCGACACCGCCCAATGCCACCGGGCGCGTGTACGGCGTGGTGTATGCGGGGCTCGACATCGGCCAGGCCGTGGCGCCGCTGGTGTTCGGCCGGCTGATGGACAGCGGCCAGTACACCAGCGTGATCGTCGGCTTGGCGCTGGTGCAGGGCGTGCTGATTGCGAGCGCCTTCAACGTGCGCCGCGTGCGCCGCACGGCGTTCGTGCCGGCCTCGGCCTGACACCGTTTTGAGCTGAAGTGCCGCCGATATCATCGGCCGCATGCAAGCCTTGTATGTCTATGTGATCGCCGGCGCGGTGCTGGCGGGGTTCGTGCAGGGCCTGTCGGGCTTTGCGTTCGGGTTGGTCGCCATGTCGGTCTGGGCCTGGACGCTGGAGCCGCAACTGGCCGCCTTGCTCGCGCTGTTCGGGGCGCTGACCGGGCAGGTGATCGCCGCGGTCACCGTGCGCCGGGCCTTCGACAAAAGCATTCTGTGGCCCTTCGTGCTCGGCGGCCTGGTCGGCGTGCCCTTCGGTGTCTGGCTGCTGCCGCACCTGGACCTCGTGGTCTTCAAGTTGTGCCTCGGCGTGCTGCTGGTGCTGTGGTGCCCGGCCATGCTGATGTCGCAGCACCTGCCGAAGGTGGCGTTCGGCGGGCGCGTGGCCGACGGGGTGGCCGGCGCCATCGGCGGTGCGATGGCGGGCATCGGCGGGTTCTCGGGGACCATTCCCACGCTCTGGTGCACGCTGCGCGGCTTCCAGCGCGACACGCAGCGCGCCGTCATCCAGAACTTCAACCTGTCGATGCTGGCGGTGGCGTTCGCGATCCACTTGGCCAGCGGCAGCATCTCGCGCGCCACCGTGCCGCTGCTGGCGCTCGTTGCCGTGGCGGTCGCGGTGCCGGTGCTGCTGGGCGCGCGGCTGTACATCGGCATCAGCGAGGCCATGTTTCGCAAGCTGGTGCTGAGCCTGCTGACCGTGTCCGGCGTGGCGATGCTGGCATCGGCGGTGCCGGCGCTGTTGCAGCGCGGCTGAGCGGCAGGCCGGGAACCTTCCCGGCCGCGTGCCTTCCCCCCCAGGGCCAGTCGCCTTGGCCGGCCTTTTCCCCCATCCGGAATGTTGCTCGACGAGCCGACGAATCACCTCGACATCGCCTCGACATCGCCTCGGTATCGGCACTCGAACAGGCGTTGCGCGGGCTCCCTGGAGTGATCGTGGGGGTGTCGCACGATTCGCGGTTCCTGTCGGCGCTGGGTCTCACGCACAGGCTCGATGCGCAATCAGGTGGATGGTCGCTGAGCGACCTGGGGTAGGCGCCTATCGCGGCAACGCCAGCGCGAACGGCAGGCTCAGAACGCCCAGCAGGGTCGACAGCGTCACCAGCCCCGCCACATAGGGCCCGTTGTAGCCCATGCGCGCGGCCAGCACATAGGCGCTCGATGCCGTCGGCACCGCGGAGAAGGCCATCAGCACGACCGCCTGCGTCGCATCGAGCCGCAGTGCATGCACCAGTCCCCAGGCGACCAGCGGCAGGAACAGATGGCGGATCGACAGCACCGACACCGCCAGCACCTTGCCCGTGCCCAGCGTGGAGAACTTCATGCCCGCGCCGGCCGCGAGCAGCCCCAGCGCCAGCGACGCGGCGCCGATGCGCGTGAGCGTCGGGGTGGCCCAGGTCGGCACGGTCAAGCCCAGCACGTTGGCCAGCAGCCCGGCCACGGTCGCCACGATCAGCGGGTTGCGCACCAGTTGCCGCAGGAAACCGGTATTCGCATGGCGCGTCATCGGCCACACCGCCGCAATGTTGAAGATGGGCACGCACACGCCGATCAGCACCGCGATCAGCAGCAGCCCTTCGCCCCCGGCCAGCCGCTCGGCCAGGGCCAGGCAGATGAACGAGTTGAAGCGGAACGCGACCTGCGCGCTGGCCGCGTGGTCGCGCCGGTCGATGTGCGCGCGAATACCCGGAACGAAGGGCAGGGCGTAGGCCATGGCGATGCCGCACGCGCCGATGCATAGTCCGGCGGTCAGCAGGTTCGACGTGGCACCGAAGTCCAGCGGGCTGCGCACGATCGAATGGAACAGCAGCACCGGAAAGAGAAAGTAATAAACCAGGCTCTCGACCTGATCCCACACGCGGCGGTCGAGCGCGGTGTAGCGGCACAGGAGCCAGCCGATGGCGATGAGGGAGAAGTCGGGGAAGAGCAGCTGCGCATAGTTCACGCTTCGAGGATAAACCGGGCGGACTATGGGTATTCCACAGCACGATCTTCGCGTGCGAGCCGCTAGCATCCGGGCTTCGTTTTTCGACACCAATCAATCAAGGAGTTATCGATGCAACGTCGTCAATGGAGCGCGCTGGTGGGGAGCGCCGCACTGGTTGCTTTTGCGGGCCAGAGCTTTGCACAGGGCTACCCGAACAAGCCCGTCGAGCTGAGCGTGCCCTTCGCACCCGGTGGCACGACGGACATCGTGGCGCGCGTGATCTCCGACCCGCTGGGCAAGGTGCTCGGCCAGCCGGTGGTGGTGATCAACCGCGCCGGCGGCGGCGGCATCGTGGGCGCGGCCGAAACCGCGCGCGCCACGCCCGACGGCTACAAGCTGGGCATCGCCACCGTGTCGAGCACGGCGGCCAACCCCGCCATCAACCCGAAAACGCCGTACGACCCGATCAATGACTTCACGCCGATCATCAACATCGCGGCCACGCCCAACATCATTGCTGTGAACCCGAACTTCCCGGCCAAGAACTACGCCGAGTTCGTGGCCGAGCTGAAGAAGAACCCCGGCAAGTACTCGTACGCCTCGTCGGGCACGGGCGGCATCGGCCACCTGCTGATGGAGCTCTACAAGAGCCTGACCAACACCTTCGTCACGCACATTCCGTACCGCGGCGCGGGCCCGGCGCTGAACGACGTGGTGGCCGGCCAGGTGCCGATCATGTTCGACAACATCCCCTCGGCCATGCCCTTCATCACCAGCGGCCGGCTGATCCCGATCGTGGTGTCCGCACCGCAGCGCCTGGCCGCGCTGCCCAACGTGCCGACCTTCAAGGAAGTGGGCCTGGAGCCGGTGAACCGCATGGCGTACTACGGCATCCTCGGCCCCAAGGGCCTGCCGAAGGAAGTGGTCGACAAGATCAGCGCGGGCGTGAAGAAGGCCGTGGAAGAGCCGGCGGTGCGCAAGCGCATCGAGGACACCGGCTCGCTGATCGTGGCCAACTCGCCCGAACAGTTCGCCGCGCAGATCAAGGCCGAGTACGAGGTCTACAAGGACGTGGTGAAAAAGCAGAACCTCAAGCTCGACTGAGGTTTTTCGCGCACCGCAAAGCCGCCCGCATGCCGGGCGGCTTTTTCTTTTGTTATCTTGCATCGCATGACCGAGGCCGCCACGCAAACACCCGACATCGACGATTTCATCGACGCCCTCTGGCTCGAGGACGGGTTGTCTAAGAACACGCTGGCCGCCTACCGGCGCGACCTGGCGCTGTTCGCGCAGTGGCTGCGCCTGCAGCGCGACGGCGCCGCGCTCACTGCCGCGCGCGAGACCGACGTGCAGGCCTACATGGGCGCGCGCCTGTCCACCCAGGGCAAGGCCACTTCGGCCAACCGCCGGCTCACGGTGTTCAAGCGCTACTACCGCTGGGCGCTGCGTGAGCGGCGCGTGGTGGCCGACCCGACCATCCGGCTCATGCCCGCGCGGCAGATGCCGCGCTCGGTCAAGACGCTGTCGGAAAAACAGGTGGACGACCTGCTCAACGCGCCCGACGTCGAGACGCCGCTGGGCCTGCGCGACCGCGCGATGCTGGAGCTGATGTACGCCAGCGGCCTGCGCGTGAGCGAGCTGGTGGGGCTCAAGGCCATCAACATGAGCCTGAACGACGGCGTGCTGCGCGTGCTGGGCAAGGGCAACAAGGAACGGCTGGTGCCCTTCGGCGGCGAGGCGCGGCGCTGGATCGAGCGCTACATCGACGAGTCGCGCCCCGCCATCCTCGACGGCCAGCAGACGCCCGACCTGTTCGTGACAGCGCGCGGCGCCGGCATGACGCGGGTGATGTTCTGGATGATCGTGAAGAAGCACGCGGCCACCGCCGGCATCCACGTGCCGCTTTCGCCGCACACGCTGCGCCACGCCTTCGCCACGCACCTGCTGAACCATGGCGTGGACCTGCGCGCGGTGCAACTGCTGCTGGGGCACGCCGACATCTCGACCACCACCATCTACACGCACGTGGCGCGCGAGCGCCTGAAGCAGTTGCATGCCCAGCACCATCCGCGCGGCTGATTCTCCTGAACCGTGGCGCATCGGCTGCGCCGGCTGGAGCCTGCCGCGCCCGATGTGGCCGGAGTTTCCGGCCGAGGGCTCACACCTCGAACGCTACGCGCAGCGCTTCGACGCGGTCGAGATCGACACCTCGTTCTACCGGCCGCACCGGCGCGAGACGTATGAACGCTGGGCCGCGAGCACGCCCGCGGGGTTTCGTTTTGCGGTCAAGCTGCCGCAGTCGGTGACACACGAATGCAGGCTGGTCGATGCGATGCCTGCGTTCGAAGAATTTGCCGCGCAGGTCGAGGGGCTCGGCGACAAGCTGTGTGCGCTGGTCGTGCAGTTGCCGCCCAGCCTGGCGTTCGATGCCGACGTGGTACGCGGGTTTTTCACCGCGCTGCGGCAAAGGCATTCGGGCGCCGTGGTGCTGGAGCCGCGCCACCGCAGCTGGTTTACACCGCAGGTCGACGGACTGCTCGCGGGCTTTCAGGTGGCCCGCGTGCTGGCCGATCCGGTGCTGTTCGACGAGGCTGCAGCCCCCGGTGGCTGGCCGAGCCTTGTCTACCTGCGGCTGCACGGCTCGCCACGGCGCTACTGGTCGGCCTACGACGACCACCTGCTTGCGCGGCTGGCGCAGCGGCTGCGGCTCGCGAAGGAAGAGGGCGCGCAGTGCTGGTGCGTGCTCGACAACACGGCAGGCGGCGAGGCGGTCGGCAACGCGCTGACGCTGCGGCGCCTGCTGCAAGACCAATGATCAACAAGAGGAGACAGAACATGAACTTCAACCGACTCTGTGCCGGCCTTTCGCTGGCCGTCGCCAGCGGCCTTGCCGTCGCACAAGGCTTCCCGAGTGCCAAGCCCATTCGCCTGATCGTCGGCTACCCGCCCGGCGGCGGCATCGACTTCGCCGCGCGCACCGTGCAGGTGCCGCTGCAGGAGGCGCTCAAGCAGCAGCTGGTGGTCGACTACAAGCCGGGCGCCAGCGGCATGATCGCCGCGACCGAGCTCACGCGCCAGCCGGCCGACGGCTACACGCTGCTGCTGGCCAACACGGGCCCGTTCGCCATTGCGCCCTACCTGCAGAGCAAGCCGCCGTACGACCCGATCAGGCAGTTCACGTACATCGGCCAGATCAGCCAGGGCAGCTACATCGCGGTGACGCGGCCCGACCATCCGGCGAAGAACCTGAAGGAGTTCGTGGCCTGGGCCAAGGGACAGCCGGGCAAGGTCAACTTCGCCTCCGGCGGCAACGGCACCTCGACCCACCTGAACGGCGAGCTGATGAACCAGGTCACCGGCCTGGACATGACGCATGTGCCGTACAAGGGCAGCGCGCCCGCGGTGCAGGACCTGCTGGGCGGGCAGACGCAGATCCTCATCGACGCGGGCAGCGTGCTGCTGCCGCAGGTGAAAGGCGGCAAGCTCAAGGCGCTGGCCGTGACCGGTCCGGTACGCGACCCGCAGCTGCCCGACGTGCCGACCGTGAAGGAGCTCGGGCTGGCGGGCATGGAGGCGGTCGGCTTCCAAGGCCTGGTGGGGCCGGCCAACATGCCCAGGGACGTGGTCGAGAAGCTCTCCAGCGAGTTGGCCAAGGCGCTGGCACAGCCCGAGATCAAGGCGAAGTTCGCGGCCGCGGGCGCCGAGGTGCATTCGCTCGGCCCGGTCGAGTTCGCGGCTTTCGTCAAGGCGGACAATGAGAAGTGGTCCAGGCTGATCAAGGAGCGCAAGCTGCAGCTGGACTGATGCAACCCACGTAACCGACAGACATGAATTTCCTGGCCTCTTCGAAGCACTCGCGCCGCACGGCGACCCGACTCCTGGCTGCCGCCGCGCTCGTCGCTGCCTCCGGCGCCCACGCCCAAGCCGTTCCCAAGACAGTGCGGCTCATCGTTGCGTACCCGGCCGGCGGCGTCAGCGACGTGGTCGCACGCGCCCTGGGCGACCGGCTGGCCGCGCAGATGGGCACCACGGTGATCGTGGACAACCGCGCCGGCGCCAGCGGCGCCATCGGCATGGACGCCGTCGCCAAGGCCGCGCCCGACGGCGCCACGCTGGGCTTCTCGGCCATCAGCCCGCTGGTGCTGAGCCCGCACTTGGGCAAGCTGCCCTTCGATCCGCTGAAGGACGTGGCGCCGGTGGCCAGCGTGATGTATTCGCCGGTGCTGCTGATCGCCACACCGGCCAGCAAGGCCAAGGACTTCAAGGCGCTGATCGACGATGCCAAGGCGCACCCGGGCGCGGTGCGCTGGGCCACGTCGGGGCCGGCGTCGCTGGGCCACATCGTGCTGGAGCAACTGCATGCGGCGGCGGGCGTGGACATCACGCACGTGCCCTACAAGGGCGGCGGCCAGCAGCTCAACGACGCCATCGGCGGGCAGTTCGAGATCTTGTCGACCAATGCGAGCCCGACGCTGTCGTCGCACATCCAGTCGGGCAAGCTGCGCCCGCTGGCCGTGGGCGCGCCGGCCCGGTTGGAGAGCCTGCCCGCGGTGCCCACGCTGGCCGAACTGGGCTACAAGGCGGCCAACATCAACTCGGTGTTCGGCGTCTTCGCGCCGGCCGCCACGCCCCCTGCGCTGGTGGCGAAGTACAACGCCGAGATCAACAAGGCCCTGGCCAGCCCCGAGCTGCGCGCCAAGCTCACGGCCACCGACAACGTGCCGACCGGCGGTACGCCGCAAGCGTTCGCCAAGGAGATCGCCAGCGAGTTCGAGAGCAACGGCCGCATCATCAAGTCGGCCGGCATCAAGGCCGACTGAGGCTGCTGACGCCGAAGTGACCGCGCGGCTTGCGGTTGGATTCACCCTACCTTATAGTAGGTAGATGGCACACGCTACCGCCCTTGCCACCGGCAGCACCCGCGAGCAGATCCTCGCGGTGGCGCGCGGCTTCATCGAAACTCGCTCCTACCTGGGCTTCAGCTTCCAGGACGTGGCCGATGCGGTCGGCGTTCGCAAGGCCAGCCTGTATCACCACTTTGCGACCAAGGAAGCGCTGGGCATCGCGGTGATCCGGGCGGCCACGCAGGGTTTCAAGGACTGGGACGCCGCCCGCGCGCGGGAGCCGAAGGACGCGCTCGAATCGTATTTCCGCATGTACCGCAACACGCTGCGGGCCGGCTCCGCCATGTGTCCCGCAGGCGCACTGGCCCCGGGCTGGGGCGTGATCAACGACGAGCTTCGGCTGGCCGTGCAGGAACTGCGCAACACCCAGGTGACGTGGCTCACTGGCGTGCTGGGGGCGCTGGCGTCCGCACAAGGAACGCGCGAGAAAGCAGACAAGGGCACGAAGGCCAGGCGCACCTCGGTCGCCTCGCTCGCCGCCTATGTGTTCTCCGTGTGCCAGGGCGCGCTGCTGTCGGCGCGCATGACCGGGCGCGTGGAAGACTTCGACGAAGCCATCGTGCAACTCAGGAGTTCACTGCCCGGCTGACCGCTGGGCTCGACGCAGGCACGCTCCGTCGTGCCTATTTTTTAACCGCATAGCCTACCGATTGGATGGTAGGTTTTATCTGTTGGAGCATCGCCATGAAAGCCGTCATTTCTGCCTACGCCCGTTCTCCCTTCCACTTCGCCAAGAAAGGCGCCCTTGCCGGCGTGCGGCCCGACACGCTGGCCGCCGGCGTGGTGCGCGGCCTGCTGCAACGCACCGACCTCGACCCGGCGCTGCTCGAGGACGTCATCCTCGGCTGCGCGTACCCCGAGGCCTCGCAGGGCAACAACCTCGCGCGCATCGTCGGGCTGCTCGCCGGCCTGCCACACGAGGTGGGCGGCATGACGGTGAACCGCTTCTGCGGCTCGTCGATGCAGGCCGTGCACATCGCGGCCGCGCAGATCGAGGCAGGCATGGGCGAGGCCTTCCTGTGCGTGGGCGTGGAATCGATGACGATGGTGCCGCAGGGCGGCTTCAACTTCTCGCCGAACCCCGAGCTGCAGGACACCACCGACGCCTACATCTCGATGGGCGAGACCGCCGAGAACGTTGCACAGCGCTGGAACGTGAGCCGTGCCGACCAGGAAGCCCTCGCGGTGGAATCGCACCGCAAGGCGGCCGAGGCCCGCGCGCAAGGCCGGCTGGCCGGGGAGATCATTCCGGTGCGCCTGGCTTCGGGCGACATCGTCGACGCCGACGGCTGCATCCGCCCCACGACCTCGGCCGAAGCCTTGGCGAACCTCAAGCCCGTGTTCCGGCCCGACGGCGTGGTCACGGCCGGCACCTCGTCGCCGCTGACCGACGGCGCGGCCGTGGTGCTGGTCACCAGCGACGCCTTCGCGGCGAAGCATGGGCTGAAGGCGCTCGCGCGCATCAAGTCGTTCGCGACCGTGGGGGTCGACCCGGCCGTCATGGGCATCGGACCGATTCCCGCCACCCGCAAGGCGCTGGCGCGCGCCGGCCTGAGTGCCGCCGACCTCGACGTGATCGAGATCAACGAGGCCTTCTCGTCGCAGGCGCTGGCCTGCATCCGCGACCTGGGGCTCGACCCGTCGAAGGTCAACCTCGACGGCGGCGGCCTGGCCATCGGCCATCCGCTGGGCGCGACCGGTGCGCGCATCACGGGCAAGGCGGCGTCGCTGCTGGCGCGCGAGGGCGGGCGCTATGCGCTGGCCACGCAATGCATCGGCGGCGGGCAGGGCATTGCGACGATCCTCGAGCGCGTCTGAGCGTCCGAGAATGACGCTCGTCACAACCAGGAGACTCCCATGGACAAGCTGTACCTCGAAGACCTGAAGGTCGGCGACCGCTTCCAGAGCGCCGAGCACACGCTCGACGTGGCGCAGATCAAGGCCTTTGCGCAGCAGTTCGACCCGCAGCCCTTTCACACCGACGAAGAGGCCGCGAAGAGCACCTTCTTCGGCGGCCTGGCCGCGAGCGGCTGGCACACCGCGGCGCTCACGATGAAGCTGCTGGTGGAGAGCGGCATTCCGCTGGCCGACGGCATCATCGGCTCGGGTGGCGAGCTGCAATGGCCCAAGCCGACGCGGCCCGGCGACGTGCTGCACGTGGTCAGCGAGGTGGTCGACATCGTACCCTCGCGCTCCAAGCCCGGGCGCGCGATGGTGACGATGCGCTGCCAGACGCGCAACCAGCGCGGCGAGGTGCTCCAGTACTTCACGCCGAAGCTGGTGGTGCACGCGCGGCCTGCCTGGAACTAACTATGCAGGCCTGCGGCTTCAGGCCTTGTCCTGGGCCGCCGAGAGCTGGCGCAGTTCTTCGGCGCTGAACCCGGCCCGTCCGCGCGCCTCGAGGTTGAACGGCGGTTTGTGCCGCGGCGCGTCATAGCGCGCCACGAGCGCGGGGTAGGTCGCTTCGGCGTCGATGCCCGCGCCGTCGCACAGCCATCGGTACCAGTGATTGCCGATGGCCACGTGGCCCACTTCGTCGCGCAGGATGATGTCCAGGATCTCGACCGCGCGCAGCGCGTCCGGCGTGTTCACGCGCTTGAGCTTGGCCTGGATGAGCGGCGTGGCGTCCAGGCCGCGTGCTTCCAGCGTGCGCGGCACCAGCGCCATGCGCGCGAGCACGTCGTCCTTGGTTTTCTCGCACATGTTCCACAGGCCGTCGTGGCCGGGGAAGTCGCCGTAGCGGTGGCCCATGTCCTGCAGGTGGGCGTGCAGCAGCGTGAAGTGCAGCGCCTCTTCGTCGGCCACGCGCAGCCAGTCGCGGTAGTAGGCCTCGGGCATGCCGTCGTAGCGCCACACGGCGTCGAGCGCCAGGTTGATCGCGTTGAACTCGATGTGGCAGATCGAATGGATCAGCGCCGCGCGGCCCTCGGGCGTGAAAGGCGAGCGTTTCTGCACGGCGGTGGCGGCCACGCGCAGGGGCTTTTCGGGGCGGCCCGGCACGCCGATGTCGTCGCCGGGCACGCGGATGGCATCGTTTGCTATTGAATCTGTAGCGGACAACGCAGCAGCGGCGCGCGTGGCGGCCACCTTTTCATCGGGATCTGTCAGGCGCAGCGCGGCGAGCGCGCTCAATCGGGGGTGCATCCCTACAATTCTAGTTTTGACCTTCTTTGACATTCCCGGAGACAAGAACAATGGCGCTCTACGAACTCGACGGCGTGGCTCCCCAACTGGGCGAAGGTGCATGGGTGGCCGACAGTGCGCAGGTCATGGGCAACGTCAGGCTGGCGGACAACGCCAGCGTGTGGTTCGGCGCCGTGCTGCGCGGGGACACCGAGACGCTGACCATCGGGCGCAACAGCAACATCCAGGACCTGTCGGTGCTGCATGCCGACGTCGGCTGCCCGCTAACCATCGGCGACAACGTCACCGTGGGCCACCAGGTGATGCTGCACGGCTGCACGGTGGGCGACAACTCGCTGATCGGCATCCAGGCCGTGATCTTGAATAACGCGAAGATCGGCCGCAACTCGATCGTTGGCGCCGGCAGCGTCGTGACCGAGGGCAAGGAGTTTCCCGACAACTCCCTCATCATCGGCTCGCCGGCCAAGGTGGTGCGCACCCTGGACGACGCGGCGGCTGCCCGCCTGCGCCAGAGCGCGGAGCACTATGTGGAAAACGCCCATCGCTTCGCGAAGGGCCTTAAAAAGATCGCCTGACCGGTTCGGTTGCAGGCACACACAGAAAGAAAACGTTTTGAGCGAGCTGCACAAATTCCTGTTCGATGGCCTGCCGGTGCGCGGCATGATCGTGCGCCTGACGGATGCGTGGCAGGAGATCCTTGCGCGGCGCGCCTCCAACACCTCCACCGGCCCCTACCCGCCGCCCGTGGCCGAGCTGCTGGGCGAGATGGCGGCCGCTGCCACGCTGATGCAGTCGAACATCAAGTTCAACGGCGCGCTGATCCTGCAGATCTTCGGCGACGGCCCGGTGAAGGTGGCCGTGGCCGAGGCCAAGCCCGACCTGAGCCTGCGCGCGACCGCCAAGGTCATCGGCGACCTGCCGGCCGATGCGCGGCTGCCCGACATGGTCAACGTGAACAACAAGGGCCGCTGCGCGATCACGCTCGACCCCAAGGACAAGCTCCCCGGTGTCACGCCCTACCAGGGCGTGGTGCCGCTCTTCGGCGACGAGGGCGAGAAGCTGGGCAAGCTCAGCGACGTGCTGCAGCACTACATGCTGCAAAGCGAGCAGCTCGACACAACGCTGGTGCTCGCGGCCGACGACAAGGTGGCCGCAGGCCTGCTGATCCAGCGCCTGCCGGTGAAGGGCGAGGGCAACCTGGAAGGCACGTCGGGCACTTCCCAAAGAGACCACGACCAGGCCAACGAAGACCAGATCGGCCTGAACGAGGACTACAACCGCATCTCGATCCTCGCGTCCAGCCTGACGCGCGACGAGCTGCTGACGCTCGACGTCGAGACCATTCTTCGCCGCCTGTTCTGGGAAGAAAAGCTGCTGCGCTTCGAGCCGCAGGCCGGCCTGCTGGGCCCGCACTTCGCGTGCACCTGCGGGCGCGAGCGCGTGGCGCAGATGATTCGCGGGCTGGGCGTGGAGGAGGCCGACAGCATCCTCGCCGAGCGCGGCGACATCGAGGTGGGCTGCGACTTCTGCGGCAAGCAGTACCGCTTCGACGCGGTCGATGCGGCGCAGATCTTCAGGCCGCCGACCGACCAGATTCCGGGCAGCCCGATCGTTCAGTAGAACGCGGGCGCCTTCAACCTCAGCGCGGCGCGTCGTCGAAGCCGCCGAACGCAATGTCCGGCGCGCTGGTGTTGTGCTTGGATGGCAGGCTGCGCCCGAATCGCACCTGCGTGGCCTGCAAGGTCTTCACCTCTGGCAATGGCAGCACCTGCGGCGCGGCTTGCGGCGATGCGTGCCAGCGCACCTCGCTCACGTCGGCGTTGTCGGGCGTCACGTACATCGAGCGCAGCACCGCGAAGGGTTGCGCGCTGGCCGTGGGCTTGGAGAACCTCACGTCGAGCGCGGTGCGCGTGCGGCTGATTTCGTCGACACGGGCCACGGCGCTCCCGCCGTCCGTGAAGCGCACATGAATGGCCAGCGGCCGGGGCACGATGCGGATCGACGCGATGTTCACCACCGGCCGCGCCGCCGCCTCGACCGGTCCGAGCAGGAACGAAGAGCCGTACACGCCGTCGCCGAAGCGTGCGTCGGGCAGCGGCTTCAGGCGCCAGTAGCCGTCGGACGGATAGAGCACGATGGCCTCGAGCGCCTTGCCGTTCTCCTTCTTGAACACCTGCAGCAGATGAAAGCCGCTGTCCTTGCGCTTGCCTACCTGCACGGGCACGCGCTGTGCGCGCCAGAAGGTCGGCAGCGTCATGCCGACGATGCGCCACTGGGCGTTGTCCATCAGCACCACGGTGCGCTTCCTGAAGCGATGGGCCGGGTCGGTCGGGTGCGCGCCGCCGTCGAAGTTGCAGCCGGAGAAATCGGGTGCGGTGACGTCGTTGCCGATCTTGTCGAGGTAATCGGGCTGCAGCGCCTCGATGCGCATGCGGCGGATGCCCTCGCCGCGCAGGGTGAGGGACACGTTGTCTTCCTCGGCGCAGGCGGTGGTGGTGGTGCCGTTCTCGACGGTGGCGGCGACAGGGGCTGCGAGGGCGGGGGCGGATGCCAGCAGCAGGGCGGCGAAAGCGGCGGTCGAAAGGTGCATCGGGTCTCCGGTGAAAGGGGCACGGGCGCGATGCGGCGCGACAGCCGGGGTGCTAGTCGCGGCGCGCAATCAGGTCGCTGAAGAGCTTATGTTCGCATTGCGGGTCGGAACACTTCTCGCAAGGCCATGACCACGAGGCGGGCTTCGCGTCGAGCCGGCCTCGCGCGCGGCCTTCGTTGCCGGCGATCGAGTTGATGGCGTTCCATGCGCTGGCCAGCCGTTCGCCGCCCGTGCCGTGCACCACGGCAAACGACAGCCTGGCGCCGGTGAGCGCGGTGCGCACCAGCGTGTCGGTCGGCTGGCGCGCGTGCGGGCCGTCGCGCATGTCGTCGGCCACCCAGGGCAGGTCGAGCGCGGTGAGCAGGGTGATGGCATAGTGCCGCTGCGCCGCCAGCGCGCCGTCGTACAGCGTGGTGTCGGCAAACAATTGCTCGCTGTAGACCGCCGTCATGAGCGCTGTGGTGTCGGCCACCACCACGCCCAAGGCGGCCGCGGCGTCGATGCGGCGGGTCTGCTCATTGGCGATGGCCTGCTGCTCGTCGGGGCGCGGCGTGCGGCCTTCGCGTTCGCACCACTCGCGCAGGTACTCGCTCACGAGCGTGGTCGGTGTGCCGCGCTCCTGCAGGCGCTGCGCAAGGGCACGCGCCAGTTCGGTCTTGCCGGTGCTCTCGGCGCCCACGAGCGCGATGACGCAACCGGTCGGCAGGCTTGGCGTCATGGGCGCACCGCCTGGGTCGCCGCGCCCGGCATGCGTTGCCGCCACGCCAGGTAGCCGGCCACGCTGAGCACCGCGAACACCGCGTACAGGCCCACGGTGAGCCACAGGCCCTTGTGGATGAAGAGCCCCACGCTCACCACGTTCACTGCCAGCCAGATCAGCCAGTTCTCGATGAACTTGCGCCCGAGCAGGAACTGCCCGACCAGGCTCAGCCCGGTGGCGAAGCCGTCCCACCAGGGCACGTCGGTGTCGGTGAAGCAGATCAGGAAGAGGGCGACCGCCGGCCATGCGAAGGCGCAGGCGGCCAGGGTGAGGGCGATGCCGCGCGGCGAGAGCCGGCTGACATGCAGTGCGCTGCCGTCGGCGCGGTGGCCGCGCAGCCATTGCGCCCAGCCCCACAAGGCGACGAAAGCGAAGAAGACCTGCAGCGATGCGTCGCCGTAGATGCGTGCCTTGGCGAACACGGCCACGTAGAGCAGCGAACTGACGATGGCCAGCGGCCAGCCCCAGTGGATCTCGCGCATGTTGCAGCCGACCATGGCGAGTGCCAGCAGGGCGGCGACGAATTCGAGCCAGCTGACGGGGGAGCCCCACAACAAAAAAGCGGGGGCCGAGAGAAGCTCGGTCATCAGCGGGCGAAAGATTGAAGGGTCAGTGCGCGATCTGTACGAACACTTCGTTCGGCTTGACCATGCCGAGTTCCGCGCGCGCGCGTTCTTCGACCATCTCGAGGCCGTCCTTGAGGTCGTTGACCTCGGAGTTCAGGCGCTCGTTGGTCAGCGCGGCCTTGGCGTTGGCTTCCTTCTGGTCGGACAGCTTGGTGCGCAGCTGGCCGACGTCGCGCACGCTGCCGCGCCCGTTCCACAACTGCCACTGCAGGATGGACAGCAGGAGCAGCAGGATGATCGGTGGAACGAGGCGGGCGCGCATGCCGCGTGGCGTCCTGGCGTTGTTACTTCAGGTTGTAGAACGCGCCGCGGCCGGGGTACACGGCGATGTCGCCCAGGTCTTCTTCGATGCGCAGCAGCTGGTTGTACTTGGCGATGCGGTCCGAACGCGACAGCGAGCCGGTCTTGATCTGGCCGGCGTTGGTGCCCACCGCGATGTCGGCGATGGTGCTGTCCTCGGTTTCGCCCGAGCGGTGCGAAATGACGGCCGTATAGCCCGCGCGCTTGGCCATCTCGATGGCGGCGAAGGTTTCGGTCAGCGTGCCGATCTGGTTGATCTTGATCAGGATCGAGTTGGCGATGCCTTTGTCGATGCCCTCTTGCAGGATCTTGGTGTTGGTGACGAACAGGTCGTCGCCCACCAGCTGCACGCGCTTGCCCAGGCGTTCGGTCAGGTGCTTCCAGCCGTCCCAGTCGCCTTCGTGCATGCCGTCTTCGATGCTGATGATCGGGTACTTGTCGACCCAGGTCGCGAGCATGTCGGTCCAGCTCTCGGCCGACAGCGAGAGGTTTTCGCCCGACAGCACGTACTTGCCGTCCTTGTAGAACTCGCTGGCCGCGCAGTCCAGGCCCAGGGCGATCTGCTCGCCTGCCGTGTAGCCGGCCTTGTCGATCGCTTCGAGGATCAGCTGGATCGCTGCTTCATGGCTTTCGACGCTGGGGGCGAAGCCGCCTTCGTCGCCCACCGCCGTGCTGATGCCGCGGTCGCCCAGGATCTTCTTGAGCGCGTGGAACACTTCGGCGCCGTAGCGCACGGCCTCGCGGAAGCTCTTGGCGCCCACGGGGATGATCATGAACTCCTGCAGATCGAGGCTGTTGTTGGCGTGCGCGCCGCCGTTGATGACGTTCATCATCGGCACCGGCAGCTGCATGCCGCCCATGCCGCCGAAGTAGCGGTACAGCGGCAGACCCGACTCTTCGGCCGCGGCGCGGGCCACGGCCATCGAGACGGCCAAGGTGGCGTTGGCGCCCAGGCGGGCCTTGTTGTCGGTGCCGTCCAGGTCGATCATCGTGCGATCGAGGAAGGCCTGTTCGCTGGCGTCCAGGCCGAGCACCGACTCCGAGATCTCGGTGTTGATGTTCTCCACCGCCTTCAGCACGCCCTTGCCGAGGTAGCGGCTCTTGTCGCCGTCGCGCAGCTCGATGGCTTCGCGCGAACCGGTCGATGCGCCCGAGGGCACGGCCGCGCGGCCCATGGTGCCCGATTCGAGCAGCACGTCGCACTCGACGGTGGGGTTGCCTCGGCTGTCGAGAATTTCGCGGCCGACGATGTCAACGATTGCACTCATCTTTTGTCTTTCTCTTTTGGTTCTCTTTGGGCGAATAAATGAACGGGGCTCAGAGGCCCTCGACGGCGATCATGTTCATGATCGCGGCGCCGGCACGCGCTTCGCGCGCCTTGAGGTACTCGGGCGTTTCGTAGAAGGCCTTGGCCTTCTCGAAGCTGGCGAACTTGAGCACGACCACGCGCGTGGGCTGCCAGTCGCCTTCCAGCGGCTGCACCTGGCCGCCGCGCACGCACACTTCGGCGCCGTGCGCCTGCATGGCCAGGCTCGACCACTTCTTGTAGTCCTCGTACTGGGTCGGGTTGGTCACCTCGACATGGGCAATGACGTAGCCGCTGCTCATGCCACGGCCTTCAGCGACTTGCCGGCGCTGCCCGCGCTCTTGTCCTTGTGCTCCAGCGCCGCCTTGATGAAGGCGTTGAACAGCGGGTGGCCGCCCCACGGGGTCGACTTGAACTCAGGGTGGAACTGCACGCCCATGAACCAGGGGTGCACGTCCTGCGGCAGCTCGACGATCTCGGTCAGGTGCTCGCGCTGCGTGAGCGCGGAGATCACGAGGCCGGCATTGCGCAGCTCGTCGAGGTAGTTGACGTTGGCTTCGTAGCGGTGGCGATGGCGCTCGGTGACCACGTCGCCGTAGATGCTGTGCGCCAGCGTGCCGGGCGTGACGTCGGAGCTTTGCGCGCCCAGGCGCATGGTGCCGCCGAGGTCGGACTTCTCGTCGCGCGTCTTCACGGTGCCGTCGGCGTCCTTCCACTCGGTGATCAGCGCGATCACGGGGGTGGGCGTCTCGGGGTCGAACTCGGTGCTGTTGGCGTTCTTGAGGCCGGCCACGTGGCGGGCGTATTCGATGGTGGCCACCTGCATGCCCAGGCAGATGCCGAGGTAGGGCACCTTGCCTTCGCGGGCGAAGCGCGCAGCCGAGATCTTGCCCTCGACACCGCGCTGGCCGAAGCCGCCGGGCACCAGGATGGCGTCGTACTTGGCCAGGCGCGAGACGTCCTGCGTCGAGATGGTCTCGGAATCGATGTAGTCGATCTTCACGCGCGCATGGTTCTTCATGCCGGCATGGCGCAGCGCTTCGTTCAGCGACTTGTAGCTGTCCGACAGGTCGACGTACTTGCCGACCATGGCGATCGACACTTCCTTTTGCGGATGCTCGACCTCGTACACCAGGTCGTCCCAGCGCTGCAGCTTGGCCGGCGGGGTATTGATGCGCAGCTTGTCGCAGATCAGGCCGTCCAGGCCTTGCTCGTGCAGCATGCGGGGCACCTTGTAGATGGTGTCCACGTCCCACATGGAGATGACGCCCCACTCGGGAACGTTCGAGAACAGCGAGATCTTGGCGCGCTCGTCGTCGGGAATCGGGCGGTCGGCGCGGCACAGGAGCACATCTGCCTGGATGCCGATGGCGCGTAGCTCCTTGGCGGTGTGCTGCGTCGGCTTGGTTTTCAGCTCGCCGGCGGCGGCGATCCAGGGCACGTAGCTCAGGTGCACGAAGGCCGAGTTGTTCGGGCCGTTGCGTAGGCTCATCTGGCGCACGGCTTCGAGGAAGGGCAGCGATTCGATATCGCCGACCGTGCCGCCGATTTCGACGATGGCCACGTCCACTTCGTGCGAGGTGCCGATGCCGGCGCCGCGCTTGATGTATTCCTGGATCTCGTTGGTGATGTGCGGAATCACCTGCACCGTCTTGCCGAGGTAGTCGCCGCGGCGTTCCTTCTCGAGCACGCTCTTGTAGATCTGGCCGGTCGTGAAGTTGTTGGCCTTGCGCATGCGCGTGTTGATGAAGCGCTCGTAGTGGCCGAGGTCGAGGTCGGTCTCGGCGCCGTCATCGGTGACGAACACTTCGCCATGCTGGAAGGGCGACATCGTGCCGGGGTCGACATTGATGTACGGATCGAGCTTGATGAGGGTGACTTGGAGGCCGCGCGATTCGAGGATCGCGGCGAGAGAGGCGGAGGCGATTCCCTTGCCAAGGGAAGAGACGACACCACCGGTGACGAAGACAAATTTGGTCATGCCAGTTCCGGACGTGATGAATCCGGGCAGTGGGAAATTGCGATTATAGATGTGCCCTTCGCGACACTTCGGGCCGAGGGCTTGTTGCGCGAAGCTTCATGGCCTATGCGCAACAATACGGCCCATGCAAGATCTCGCCGGCAAACACATCGTCCTGGGCCTCACGGGCGGCATCGCCTGCTACAAATCGGCCGAACTGTGCCGCCTGCTCGTGAAGGCCGGGGCCACGGTCCAGGTCGTGATGACCGAGGCGGCCGAACAGTTCATTACCCCGGTGACCATGCAGGCGCTCTCCGGGCGCCCCGTCTACACCTCGCAGTGGGACAGCCGCGAACCCAACAACATGCCGCACATCAACCTGAGCCGCGAGGCCGATGCGATCGTGCTGGCGCCCTGCAGCGCAGACTTCATCGCGCGGCTGGTGCAGGGCCGCTCGGACGATCTGCTCAGCCTGATGTGCCTGGCGCGCCCTACGGAGCGCATTCCGCTCCTGATCGCGCCCGCCATGAACCGCGAGATGTGGGCCCATCCTGCCACCCAGCGCAACCTGATGCAGGTGGCGGCCGATGGCGCCACCGTGCTGGGCGTGGGCAGCGGCTGGCAGGCCTGCGGCGAAACCGGGGACGGGCGCATGCTCGAGCCGGCGCAACTGCTCGAGGACATCACCGCCTTCTTCAGCCCCAAGCTGCTGGCGGGGCAGAAGATGCTGGTGACCGCGGGCCCGACCTTCGAGGCGCTAGACCCGATTCGCGGCATCACCAACCATTCGTCCGGCAAGATGGGCTTTGCCATTGCCCGCGCGGCCCGCGAGGCGGGCGCCGAGGTCACGCTGGTGGCCGGGCCGGTGCACCTGCCGACCCCGCGCGGCGTGACGCGCGTCGACGTGATTTCGGCCCAGGACATGCTCGATGCGACCGTCCGTGCTGCGGAGTTTGCTAGCATTTTCGTAGCAACAGCCGCGGTGGCCGACTGGCGCCCTGCAACGCACAGCGACCAGAAGATCAAGAAAGACGGCAGCGGCAAGACGCCGGTTCTCGACTTCGTCGAGAACGCCGACATCCTGCTGACCGTGGCGCGCAGCGAGCGGGCTCAGGCGAAGCAACTTTTCTGTGTGGGCTTTGCCGCCGAAAGCGAAAACCTCATCGAACATGCCAAGGCCAAGCGCCAGCGCAAGGGCATTCCGCTGCTGGTCGGCAACATCGGCCCGCTGACTTTCGGGCAGGACGACAACGCGTTGCTGCTGGTGGACGCCCACGGCGTGCGCGAGCTCCCCCGCGCGCCCAAGCTCACGCTGGCGCGCGAACTCATGACCGAAATTGCCGCACGACTTACCGACTGGAGGGTCTGATGAACCTGAATCCCCAATGGAACACGCCGCCCAACGGCGACTTCGCCCGCTATGTCGAGCGGCTGTCGGCGCAGGCGTTGCTCCCCAAGCGCGCGGCCAAGGAGGGCGAGCCGGGGCTCGACGTCGGCATCACGACCTTGCCCAACCAGCCCGGTCCCGTGACGGCCGCCATGCAGCAGCGCGGTGACGCGTCCAGCGGCGAAGTGGCCAGGTCCCAGCCGGGCAGCTTCGACCCGACGACGCTCAAGGTGCTGGGCGGCGTGGGCGCGCTGGTGTTCCTGGTGCTGTGGTCGATCGGGGTGCCTTTCAGTGCGCTGGTCCTGCTGCTGGGCGTGGCGATCTGGTTCGGCAGCAAATTGAAGGGCGTGAAGCTCACCCCGGGCATTGCCAAGTGGCAGCAGGTGCTCGAGGACGCGGCCCGCAAGCAAAGAGAACAGCAACACAAGCAAGGCAGCAAGTAAGTGAAAGTCGACGTCCGTATCCTCGATCCGCGCATGGTGGATCAATTGCCCGCATATGCCACCCCCGGAAGCGCCGGCCTCGACCTGCGGGCGTGCCTCGATGCGCCCATTACCCTGGCACCCAACGGCTGGCAGCTGGTGGGCACCGGCATTGCGATCCACCTGGCCGACCCGGCCTATGCCGCGCTGATCCTTCCGCGCTCGGGCCTGGGCCACAAGCACGGCATCGTGCTGGGCAACCTCGTGGGCCTGATCGACAGCGACTACCAGGGCGAGCTGAAGATCAGCGCCTGGAACCGCAGCGACACGCCCTTCGTGCTGGAGCCGATGGAACGGCTGGCGCAGTTGGTGATCGTTCCGGTGGTGCAGGCGCAGTTTCGGGTGGTCACAGAATTTGCACCTACGCAACGCGGCGAGGGCGGCTACGGCTCCACAGGCAAGCACTGAGCCTTTGGGGTCTCCGATCCTTAAGGGGACCTGAGTGTCCGAGCGGTAAAGAACGGAACTGCCGAGGCCCACGCGCCTCGAAGGTTTCAGTGTGTTTTTTGCGTCATCGCGGCAGCGGCTGCGGCGTTAGTCACACGCAAGTGCATTTTTGTGCACCGTTCTATCCGAGGAGCCTCCCAACATGAAGATCTCAATGCGCTTCGTTTCCGTCACTGCTTCCGTGCTGGCCGTTGCCACGCTCACGGCGTGCGTGGCCCCTGCGCCGGTCTACCAGACCTCGCGCTACCCGTACCAGTCGCCCCCGCGGGCGATCCAGTACCAGGAAGCTTCCTACGTCGAATACGGCCATGTCGCCAACATCGAGGTGTTGCGCAGCGAAACCGCGGGTACCGGCACGAGCGGCGGCGGCGCCGTGGCTGGCGGTGTCATCGGTGGCGTGGTGGGCAACCAGTTCGGGCGCGGCAACGGCCGTGCCGCAGCCACCGCGCTGGGTATCGTGGGTGGCGCCCTGTTGGGCAACACCATCGAGGCACAGCAGAACGGGCCGCGCGCCTATGAAACCTATCGCGTGTCGGTGCAGACCGACCGCGGCGGCTACCGCGCCTTCGACGTGCAGAGCCCGGGCGACCTGCGCATCGGTGACCGCGTGCGCATCGACAACGGCCAGATCTCGCGCATGTAACCCTCGTTCTTCGAGACGCAAAAAAGCCGGGCACGCCCGGCTTTTTGCTGGGTTGCCCAGGCCTCAGTGCAGCGTCTGGTTGCCCGGCGCCATGGGCGCCACCTTGAAGAAGCCGGTGCCCGCCGAACCACGGCCGATTTCCTCTTCGGTGGCTTCGCGCACCGAGCGCACCGTGATGTCGAGCCGGATCGCAATGCCCGCCAGCGGATGGTTGCCGTCCAGCACCAGGTGGTCGGGGTAGATTTCGGCCACCGTGTAGATCGTGTCTTTCGGAATGGTGTCGCTCACGCCCTTGGGCAGGGCGGAGCCGTCGAAGGTCATGCCTTCTTCCGTGTCCGCGGGGAAGAGCGAGCGGGGCTCCAGAAAGAGCAGCTGGTCGTTGAAGTCGCCGAAGCCCTGCTCGGGTTCGACCTGCAGCTGCACCCGGGCGCCGGGCTCATGGCCCTGCAGGGCTGCCTCGATCACGTCGAAGAGATCGTCGCCGCCGACCAGAAAGTCCACCGGTTCGTCCAGCACGTCCAGCACGTCGCCGAGCGTGTCTTTCATGGTCCAGGTCAAGCCGACCACACATTGTTCAGAGATTTCCATTGCAGAATTCTCCCATGGAGATTACACAACCGCTGCCGTTGCTCGGCGGCCTGAGCGCCGCGCAGTTCATGCGGCGGTACTGGCAGAAAAAACCCTTGCTCGTTCGCCAGGCGATTCCCGACATGGTGCCACCGATCGAGCGTCATGCGCTGTTTGCGCTGGCCGAGCGCGAAGAGGTCGAGTCGCGCCTGATCCGGCATGGCCGGTCCGGCTGGTCGCTCAAGCACGGGCCGCTTGCCCGCCGCGCCTTGCCCCCCCTGAAACAGCCCGCCTGGACGCTGCTGGTGCAGGGCGTGGACCTGCATCACGAGGGCGTGCACGAGCTGCTGCGGCAGTTCCGCTTCCTGCCCGACGCCCGCCTGGACGACCTGATGATCAGCTATGCGAGCGACACCGGCGGCGTCGGCGCGCATTTCGACAGTTACGACGTGTTCCTGCTGCAGGCGCAGGGGCGCCGCAAGTGGTCCATCGGCAAGCAGGGCGACCTGAGCCTGCAGCCCGGTGTGCCGCTCAAGATCCTGCAGAACTTCGAGCCTGAGCAGACCTTCGTGCTGGAGCCCGGCGACATGCTGTACCTGCCGCCCAAGTACGCCCACGACGGCGTGGCCGTGGGCGACGACTGCATGACCTGCTCCATCGGCCTGCGCTCGTCTGCCGCCGGCGAGATGGGGGCCGACCTGCTGTCGCGCATGGCACAGGCCTACTCGGAAGACCTGGAAGACGCCGGGCCTGCCGAACTGGCCCGCTACCGCGATCCGACGCAGCCCGCCGTCGATGCGCCGGCCCGCATGCCCGTTGCGTTGCAGGACTTCGCGCGCAAGGCCGTCGAGGCCGCGCTGCGCGACCCCGATGCCGTCGAGCGCGCCCTCGGCGAATCGCTCACCGAGCCCAAGGCCAACGTGTGGTTCGACGAAGGTGGCGAGTTGCCCGATGCCACGCAGCGGGTGGCTCTCGACCGCCGCACGCGCATGCTCTACGACACGCGGCACATCTACATCAACGGCGAGAGTTTTCGCGCAGGCGGTGCCGATGCCACGCTGATGCGCCGACTGGCCGACCAGCGCGAACTCGGGCCGCGCGAACTGGCCCGCGCGAGCGAAGGCGCGCGCGGGTTGCTGGGCGAGTGGTGCGAGTCAGGTTGGCTTCATGCCGACTGACGAAACTCATTCGCTGGCCGACGGCCGTTTCGAAGGCCGCGAGGCCTTCGACGCCATCCTGCGCGGCGCACTGTCTTGCGCGGCGCAACAAGGTTGGAAGGAAATCGTCTTCAGCGACCCCGATTTCTCGGACTGGCCTCTGGGCGAGCGCGCGAGCATCGAGGCCTTGCAGGCCTGGTCGGCCAGCGGGCGGCGCTTCGTGCTGCTCGCACAGCGCTTCGATGTGCTGGAGCGCATGCATGCGCGCTTCGTGCCGTGGCGGCGCATGTGGGACCACATCGTCGAATGCCGCGCGACCGGCAAGGCCGCGGGCGTCGAGGTGCCCAGCGCCATCTGGACACCCAGCTGGTTCGTGCATCGCATAGACCCCGAGCGCAGCAGGGGCGTGAGCGGCACCGACGCGCAGTCGCGCCGCGCTTTGCGCGAGGCCATCGACGAGTGCTGGCGCCTCGCGCGACCGGCCTTTTCGGCGTCGACGCTGGGCTTGTAAGCCAATGCCGCGAATCCGGCCGCCAGACACATTCGAGCGGTGATGCAGGTCTAGAATTTTTTCGTTCCAGACATTCATCGCCAAAGGAGATTCCATGAAGAAGTCAACGTCCGTCCTGGTTGCCTCGCTGATTGCCGCTGCCGCGCTCGCCGCCTGCGGAAAGAAGGAGGACGCCGCGCCGGCGGTTGTGACGCCGGCTCCTGCGCCAGTGACCGAACCCGCACCGCCGGCAGCCGCGCCGGCCACCGCGCCCACGACCGATTCGGGCGCCATGGCGCCTGCACCGGGCGCTTCGTCGGCACTCGATGCCGCGAACGCCGCGACCGAAGCCGCGAAGAAGAACGAGGCGCCCAAGCAGTAACGACTGCCGGGCACCCGCCATGAAGAAAGCCGCCATGAGGCGGCTTTTTTTCGTGGTGCGTATTCAGCTCACACGTCGAGCCAGGGCGAGCCTTCAGCGGCTGTTGCGGTGAGCATCTCGGACTCGTTGCCGCCCAGCGCATCGGCCATCAGGCGGCGCACGATGTCGGGCCGGTTGTTCTGCTCGCTCAGGTGTGCAGCCACCACATGCCGCAGGCCGTCGTGAAGCACTGCACGCGCAATTTCAGCGGCGGCCGTGTTCGACAGGTGGCCGTAGTTGCCGCCCACACGGTGCTTCAGGAAGGACGGATACGCAGAGTTGGCCAGCATGTCGCTGTCGTGGTTGAACTCCAGCAGCAACGCATGCACACCGCCCAGTCTGGCCAGCACATGGGCCGTGGAATGCCCCAGGTCGGTGAGCACGCCGAGCGTGCGGTTGCCGTCGGTGCAACGCAGCTGCAGGGGCTCGCGCGCGTCGTGAGGCACGGTGAAGGGCTGCACGCCGATGTCGCCGACCGAAAACTCGGCATCGTCGCGCGCGAAGTTCAGCCGGCCTTCGAAGTCGCGTCCGCCCGTGGCGAGCCACGTGCCTTCGCTCATCCAGACGGGAATGCGGTTGCGCCGCGACAGTGAATGGGCACAGCCGATGTGGTCGCCGTGCTCGTGCGTCACGAAGACCGCATCGATGTCGCCGGCGACGAGGCCCGCTTGCGCGAGCCGCAGGTCGAGCTGCTTGAGGCCGAAGCCGCAGTCGACCAGGAGGCGGGAGGTGCGGCCGGCGCTGGTCGATTCGACCAGCGCGGCATTGCCCGTGCTGCCGCTGCCGAGGCTTCGGAAGCGGAGCATGCGGGTTACTTCAGGTCGTCTGCAATGACCTTGACGATGCGCTCGGCGTTGGCCGAGGTTTCCGGCGCGCCGGCTTCGTTGAGCACCGACACCGTCGTGGCTTCGCCCTGGCCCTTGACCGAGATGCGGAACTTGATGGGTGCTTCATCCTTCGGCGAGCCGCTGAACAGCTTGCCGAAGAAGCCGGGCTCCTTCTTGTCGGGGTTCGGCGTCACATAGCGCACGTAGTACACGCCGGCGCTGCGGTCGCGGTCTTCCACGGTGAAGCCAGTGCGGTCGAGCGCCAGGCCAACGCGGCGCCATGCGCGGTCGAAGCCTTCGCTGATCTGCACGACCGGCTGGTTGCCGACCTTGGCGATGGTGGCGGTCTTGGTCGGCGCCGTGGTGGCAGCCAGGATCTTCGACTGCTCTTGCGAGACGCCGAGCTTGACCATCAGGCGGCGCAGGAATTCGGTTTCGAGTTCAGGATCGCTCGGGCGGGGCTGCCACACGGTCTGGTCCTGGCGCGAATTGTTGTAGACCTCCTGCATGCCGCGGTGGCTGATGAAGATCTCGGTGCCGGTGGGGGTGCGCTCCAGGCGGGTGCGGAAGCGGTCGAGCTCGCCGGTCGAGTAGACCGAATCGACCAGCTTGCCCAGCGTGCCGCGGATGATGTCCTGCGGCAGCTTGGCGCGGTTCTCGGCCCAGTCGGTTTCCATGATGCCCAGGTTGCGCTGGTCGGTGGTCAGCAGGAAGCCGCTTTCCTGCCAGAAGTCTTTCACCGGGTCCCAGAGCTGGTCGGGCGTGCGGTTGACGACGATCCAGCGCTGCGTGCCCGCGCGCTCCATGCGCACATCGCCAAGGGCGCTCACCGCGGTGGGCACGCCCGGTGCGTTGGCGATGCCGGCCTGGTATGCATTGGCGGTCACGGCGCCGCCGGGCACTGCGTAGCGGTTGTCGCGCGAGAGCTGCGACAGGTCGGGGGGGACCTCGAGCGTCGGGGCCTTGCCGGCGCTCTTGTAGTCGATCTTGTCGCTCTCGAGGACGGAGCACGCGGCGAGGCTGGCAACGAGGGTGGCCAGCAATGCATATCGCGAAAGTTGCGAAAGGTTCTTCAACGTCTTCTTCCTTGTTGGAATGGTTCGGTCAATCTATGGGCCGCAGCGCCCGCCATCTCTGAGCACAGTTCCGGCAAAAGGTTGCTTAACCTTGTTGCGGCCAGGGAAAAAAGGCAGGTCCGGATGTGTGGAGGCCGCTCTCAACCCTTGAGAAGGCCGGTGGCGCGCAGGGCGCCTTCGACGGCCGGGCGGGCGGCTTCACCGAGTTCGGTGAGCGGCAGGCGCAGCGTGCCACCGCACAGGCCGAGCCGGGCCATGGCCCACTTCAGGGGAATCGGGTTGGGCTCGACGAACAGGTTGCGGTGCAGCGGCATGAGCTCGAACTGGATCTCCATGGCCCGCTTCACGTCGCCCGCCAGCGCGGCCACGCACAGTTCGTGCATCTTGCGCGGCGCGATGTTGGCCGTGACGCTGATGTTGCCCTGGCCGCCGCAGAGCATGAGCGCGACCGCGGTCGGGTCGTCGCCGGAGTAGACGGCGAAGGTCTTCGGCACGTCGCGAATGAGCCACTGGGCCCGCTCGATGTTGCCGGTGGCTTCCTTGATGCCGATGATGCCGGGCACCTGCGTGAGGCGAAGCACGGTGTCGTGTGCCATATCGGCCACGGTGCGCCCGGGCACGTTGTACATCACGATGGGCAGGTCGCCCACGGCTTCGGCGATGGCCTTGAAGTGCTGGTACTGGCCCTCTTGCGTGGGCTTGTTGTAGTACGGCACGACCTGAAGCTGCGAATCGGCGCCCACGCCCTTGGCGAACTTGGCGAGCTCGATGGCTTCCTTGGTCGAGTTGGCGCCGCAACCGGCCATCACGGGCACGCGGCCCTTGGCCTGTTCGACGGACACGCGAATGATTTCGCAGTGCTCTTCGACGTCGACCGTCGGCGATTCGCCGGTGGTCCCGACCACGCCGAGGCAGTCGGTGCCTTCTTCGATGTGCCAGTCGATGAGCCGCCGCAGGGCGGGGTAGTCGACACTGCCGTCGTCGTGCATCGGCGTGACGAGCGCAACGATGCTGCCTGTCAATTGCTCCAAGGGGAATCTCTTTGTCGGTGGACGAAAGCGCCGATTCTACTTACTCCGGCAGTCTGTCAAGCCGCCGCTGCGGCGCCCTCAGTTTCCCTTCAGCAGGTGGCGCTCGGGTTGGCCTGCGCCGGATGCGGCGAGGCGGACGGCCGCAATGCGTTGCACGAAGCGCGCCGGTTCGGCCACGAAGCCGTCTTCGTAGGCCACCACGCGCAGGCCATGGCAGGCCGCGAGCAACTCGCCGGGTTGCAGCAGGAAGTCGGGCCGCGAGGGCTTGCCGATGGTTTCGTTGCCCGCGGCAAAGGTTTCGTACAGCAGCACGCCGCCCGGAGCCACGGCGGCCACGATGTCGGCCATGCGCGCGCGCCAGAGGTAGTTGGTGACGACCACCGCGCCGAAGGCCTGGCCCGCGAAAGGCCAGGGGCCGGATTCGATGTCCGCCATGACCGTGCCGCCGAACGCGCCCGCCGCCGCCAGGGCCTCGGGCGAGCGGTCGACGCCGGTCACCGCATGCCCGCGCCCGGCGAACCACTGCATGTGCCGCCCGGACCCGCAGGCCACGTCGAGCACGGTGGTGCCGGGTGCGAGCAGGTGCGACCAGCGCACGAGCCATTCGGAGGGGGTGGCCGAAGCGTGCGTAGGTGCTATATCTTTCATAGCGTGCTGCGCACGTCCAGCGTGCGTGAGAAGGGTAGAAGGCTCAGAAACAGGACCAGATCTGGTCGGCCAGCGTCACCAGGAAGTCCGGGTGCACGTACATCGCGAACACCCCGCCCAGCACCGCCAGCGCGGCGGCGAGCCAGCCGGCGGTCGCGAGGTGTCGGCGCAGATGCGGTGCCATGGCCCTGTTTTATACGCAATCAGCTTGCAGCGCCCACGGGCTGCGGGGCGCGTGCGATGGCGTTTTCCTTCACCGGCAGGTTGATCAGCGCGGCGAACACGCCCAGCGCAATCGCGATGTACCAGACGATGTCGTAGCTGCCCGTGGTGTCGTACAGGTAGCCGCCGAGCCACACGCCCAGGAACGAGCCGACCTGATGGCTCAGGAACACGAAGCCGCTGAGCATCGACAGGTGTGCCACGCCGAAGATGCCCGCCACGATGGCGTTGGTGGCCGGCACCGTCGACAGCCACAGGAAGCCCATGGCCGCGGAGAACACATACACGCTCATCGGCGAGATCGGCGCCAGCAGGAACAGCGCGATCGCCACCGCCCGCGCGAAGTAGATGGCCGCGAGGATCTTTCGCTTGGCCAGCGTCTGCCCCAGCAGCCCGACCGTGTACGTGCCGAACACGTTGAACAGCCCGATCAGCGCCAGCGCGTAGCCCGCCACCTCGGCCGGCAGCGCGCGGTCGCGCAGGTAGGTCGGCATGTGGATGCCGATGAACGCCAGCTGGAAGCCGCACACGAAGTAGCCCGCCATCAGCAGCCCGAAGCTCGGGTAGCGGAAGGCCTCGCCGACCGCCTGCAGCACCGACTGCTCGCGCTGTCCGGCCAGCGCCGCCGTCTTGGGTTCGCGCAGGCCGAAGGCCAGCGGAACGATGACCAGCACCAGCACCGCCAGCACCGCCAGCGCGGTCTGCCAGCCCAGGTGGCCGATGAGCCGGCCTTCGATGGGCGCCATCAGGAACTGGCCGAACGAGCCGGCTGCCGCTGCCACGCCCATGGCCCAGGAGCGCCGCTCGGGCGGAATCTGCCGCCCGATCACCCCGTAGATCACCGCGTAGGTCGAGCCCGCCTGGGCCGCGCCGATCAGCACGCCCGCACTCAGCGTGAAGAGCAGCGGGGTGGGCGAATGCGCCATGCCGAACAGGCCCAGCGCATAGAGCACCGCGCCGCCGATCAGCACCCGGAACGCCCCGAAGCGGTCGGCCAGCATGCCAGCGAACACCCCGAAGATGCCCCACGACAGGTTCTGGATGGCCAACGCGAACGAGAAGGTCTGGCGGCTCCAGTCCTGGGCCTGCGTGATGGGCTGCAGCCACAGCCCGAAGCCGTGACGGATGCCCATCGAGAGCGTGACGATCATCGCCCCGCAGAACAGGACTTGCTTGACCGAAAGGGTGGGGGCGGGCGCTTGCATGGCGTCGAATGTAGCGACTTGGCGGCTGTGGCAGGCGCGCTGGCGGCCGAAGCCATTGATGATTTATCGGGGAAGTTTTGATGCCATCGACGCATCAAGCCGATGCGGGCCTCGTCAAACCCTCCATGTCGACCGTCTCGCCGGCACGTACCAGGCCGCGACCATGAGCGACCTGGAGCATCGTTCTGGACCTGGAGCCGTCCGAAAAGGCTAGGCCTGAACTTGCCTCGCTGGCTTGTACCGGCCAGGCCATCATCGGCAGGCAGCCCCGTTCCTGCTGCAAACCTCCGGATGCGGCCGGAGGGTCCTGTATGGGTATCCAGTCATTTGGTGGCGACTGACTACAATCCGCCCCCATGGCGACTCCCCCCAAGACTCCTCCCAGCTCATCGTCCGCGTCTTCCGGCTACTCGGAAGGCTCCATCCGCGTGCTCAAGGGCCTCGAGCCCGTCAAGCAGCGCCCGGGCATGTACACCCGCACCGACAACCCGCTGCACATCATTCAGGAAGTGCTCGACAACGCCGCCGACGAGGCGCTGGCGGGCTACGGCAAGAAGATCAAGGTCACGCTGCACCTCGACGGCTCGGTCAGCATCGAAGACGACGGCCGCGGCATTCCGTTCGGCATGCACCCCGAAGAAAAGGCCCCCGTGGTCGAACTCGTGTTCACCCGGCTGCACGCCGGCGGCAAGTTCGACAAGGGCTCCGGCGGCGCCTACAGCTTCTCGGGCGGCCTGCACGGCGTGGGCGTGTCGGTGACCAATGCGCTGTCGAAGCGGCTCGAAGTCACCTCGCACCGCGAAGGCTCGGCCGCCAAGCTGGCTTTCAGCGCCGGCGACGTGATCGAGGCGCTCGAGATCCGCAAGCTCGAAGCCGGCGAACGCAAGCAGGGCACCACCGTGCGCGCCTGGCCCGACGCCAAGTATTTCGAAACCGCGGTGCTGCCCATGGCCGAGCTCACGCACCTGCTGCGCAGCAAGGCCGTGCTGATGCCCGGCGTGAGCGTCACGCTCACCAACGAGAAGACCAAGGAAAGCCAGCAGTGGCTCTACAAGGGCGGCTTGAGCGACTACCTGATGCAGACGCTCAACGGCGATCCGGTCATTCCGTTGTTCGAAGGCGCCGGCCATGCCGACAAGAACGCCGACAACTTCGCCGAAGGCGAGGGCGCCGACTGGTGCGTGGCCTTTACCGAAGACGGCCAGCCGGTGCGCGAGAGCTACGTCAACCTGATTCCCACCAGCGCCGGCGGCACGCACGAAAGCGGCCTGCGCGACGGCCTGTTCACCGCCGTGAAGGGCTTCATCGAGCTGCATTCGCTGCTGCCCAAGGGCGTGAAGCTGCTGCCCGAAGACGTGTTCGCGCGCGCCTCGTACGTGCTGAGCGCCAAGGTGCTCGACCCGCAGTTCCAGGGCCAGATCAAGGAGCGCCTGAACTCGCGCGACGCGGTGCGCCTGGTGTCGAGCTTCGTGCGCCCCGCGCTCGAGCTGTGGCTCAACCAGCACGTCGACTACGGCAAGCGGCTCGCCGAACTTGCCATCAAGGCCGCGCAGACGCGCCAGCGCGCCGGCCAGAAGGTCGAGAAGCGCAAGGGCTCCGGCGTGGCCGTGCTGCCGGGCAAGCTGACCGATTGCGAGAGCAAGGACATCAGCCACAACGAAGTGTTCCTGGTCGAGGGCGACTCCGCCGGCGGCAGCGCCAAGATGGGCCGCGACAAGGAGAGCCAGGCCATCCTGCCGCTGCGCGGCAAGGTGCTCAACACCTGGGAGGTTGAGCGCGACCGGCTGTTCGCCAACAACGAAATCCACGACATCTCGGTGGCCATCGGCGTCGACCCGCACGGACCCGACGACACGCCCGACATGAGCGGCTTGCGCTACGGCAAGGTCTGCATCCTGAGCGATGCCGACGTGGACGGCTCGCACATCCAGGTGCTGCTGCTGACCTTGTTCTTCCGGCACTTCCCGAAGCTCATCGAAACCGGCCACGTGTATGTCGCAAAGCCGCCGCTGTTCCGTGTCGACGCGCCCGCGCGCGGCAAGAAGCCGGCCTCCAAGGTCTACGCGCTGGACGAGGGCGAACTGACCGCCACGCTCGACAAACTGCGCAAGGACGGCGTGCGCGAAGGCGCCTGGAGCATCAGCCGCTTCAAGGGCCTGGGCGAAATGAGCGCGGAACAATTGTGGGAAACCACGCTCAATCCAGACACCCGGCGCCTGATGCAGGTCCAATTGGGCCGGTTCGACTTCACGTCCACCCACGGCGAGATCACCAAGCTCATGGGCAAGGGCGAAGCGGCGGCGCGGCGCGAGCTCATGGAATTGCGCGCCGACGACGTCGACATCGATGTTTGACCCTCTCTCCACGCATGTCAGCTTTCAAGCGTTCGTTGCTATTGGCCTTTTTGCTGTGCATGCAGCAGGGGTTCGCGCGCGCCGCTGACATCTACGGCTACGTCGACAGCAAGGGCGTGGCGCACTTCGCATCCGAGAAGATCGACGAGCGCTACCAGATCTTCTTCAGGGGCGGCCAGAGCTTCGACACCGCCCAGGGCATTTCGCCGCTGGCGCGCAGTGGCCGCAAGCTCGACGGCAAGGTGCCGCCCGCATCGCAGACCCTGCTTGCCATGTTCGAGGCCTCGCCCAGCTACAAGAGCGCCAAGGCGGCGCTGCGCGATGCGTCGAACAAGCACGACATCGACTACGAACTGCTGCAGGCGCTGATCGCCACCGAATCGGGCTTCGACGCGCAGGCCGTCTCGCCGAAGGGCGCGATGGGCCTCATGCAGCTCATGCCCGCGACAGCGCAGCGCTATGGCGTGTCGGCGGACAAGCGCACGACCATCGAGAAGAAGCTGTTCGACCCGCGCATCAACATCGCCGCCGGCTCGCGCTACCTGCGCGACCTGATCGCCATGTTCCCGGGGCAGATCGAGCTGGCCCTGGCCGCCTACAACGCGGGCGAGGGCGCCGTGCAGCGCGCGGGCAACAAGATTCCGAACTACAAGGAAACGCAGAACTACGTGCAGACCGTGCTGCAGCTCTATGCGTACCTCAAGCCCGGCGCCACCGGGCGCAGCGGCGGCGCCGGCACCGTCGGCGGCAAGTCGCCCGGGCGCGTGCGCATGGAAATGGGCGGCGCCGTCGGCCGCGGCAACATGCCGCCCGAGCGGCCGACGCAGTTGCCCGCCTTGCCCGCGCTGCCCGACCCGTCCGCCGTGCCGACCTCTCCCTACATGCCCGAAGTGCCCGTCTCCTCCCTGACGGGCTCGTCTTCGGTGGCCATGACCGAATAAACAAGCAACAGCAATCTTCCGGAAACGACAGACGATGGATTCCCAACCTCCGCTCGACCTTGCGGGCCCCACCGACGGCGACACCACCCTCACGCTGGCCGACTACGCACAGACCGCCTACCTCGAGTACGCGCTCAGCGTGGTCAAGGGCCGCGCGCTGCCCGACGTGTCCGACGGCCAGAAGCCGGTGCAGCGGCGCATCCTTTACTCGATGTCGCGCATGGGCCTGGGCTTCGGCGGCACCAACGGCACGGTGGGCGCCAAGCCCGTGAAGAGCGCGCGCGTGGTCGGCGACGTGCTCGGCCGCTTCCATCCGCACAGCGACCAGGCCGCGTACGACGCGCTGGTGCGCATGGCGCAAGACTTCTCGCAGCGCTATCCGCTGGTCGACGGCCAGGGCAACTTCGGCAGCCGCGACGGCGACGGCGCCGCGGCCATGCGCTACACCGAGGCGCGCCTGGCGCGCATCACCAGCCTCTTGCTCGACGAGATCGACGAAGGCACGGTCGACTTCATTCCCAACTACGACGGCAGCACCGAAGAGCCGCGCCTGCTGCCCGCGCGCCTGCCCTTCACGCTGCTCAATGGCGCGAGCGGCATCGCGGTGGGCCTGGCCACCGAAATCCCGAGCCACAACCTGCGCGAAATCGCCGACGCCTGCGTGGCGCTGATCAAGTCGAACGGCCAGTTGAGCGAAGAAGAGCTCTTCGCCATCGTGCCCGGCCCCGACTACCCGGGCGGCGCGCAGATCATCAGCAGTGCGAGCGACATCGCCGACGCCTACCGCACCGGCCGCGGCTCGCTCAAGGTGCGCGCGCGCTGGAAGATCGAAGAGCTGGCGCGCGGCCAGTGGCAGCTGGTGGTGAACGAACTGCCGCCGGGCGTCAGCACGCAGAGGGTGCTCGAAGAAATCGAGGAAATCACCAACCCCAAGGTCAAGACCGGCAAGAAGGCGCTGTCCGCCGACCAGACGCAGCTGAAGGCCGCGATGCTGTCCGTGCTCGACGTGGTGCGCGACGAGTCCAGCAAGGACGCGGCCGTGCGCCTGGTGTTCGAGCCCAAGACCTCGCGCATCAGCCAGGAAGAGTTCATCACCACGCTGCTGGCGCAGACCTCGCTGGAAACCTCGTCGTCGATCAACCTCACCATGGTGGGCATCGACGGCAAGCCGACGCAGAAGTCGCTGCGCCAGATGCTCAACGAGTGGATCGCGTTCCGCCAGGTCACCGTCGAGAAGCGCTCGCGCCATCGGCTGAACAAGGTGCTGGAGCGCGTGCACATCCTCGAAGGCCGGCAGCTGGTGCTGCTGAACATCGACGAGGTGATCGCGATCATCCGCGCGGCCGAAGACCCCAAGGCCGCGCTGATGGCTCGCTTCAGTCTCAGCGAACGCCAGGCCGAGGACATTCTTGAAATCCGCCTGCGCCAACTGGCGCGGCTGGAGGCCATCAAGATCGAGCAGGAGCTCAAGGGCCTGCGCGAAGAACAGAAAAGGCTCGAGGACATCCTGGGCAGCCCGGCCGCCTTGCGCCGCCTGCTGGTGAAGGAAATCGAAACCGACGCCAAGACCTTCGAAGACGCCCGCCGCACGCTGATCCAGGCCGAGAAGCGCGCCGTGGCCGAAGTGAAGGTGGTCGACGAGCCGGTCACCGTCATCGTGTCGCAGAAGGGTTGGGTGCGCGCGCAGAAGGGCTGGGCGAGCGAGAAGGCCGCGGCCAACGGTGCCGGCGCGGAGAAGGGCACCACGCCCGAATACAGCTTCAAGTCGGGCGACGCGCTCTACGGCGCCTTCGAATGCCGCAGCGTCGACACGCTGCTGGTGTTCGGCTCCTCCAAGGACAAGGGCGTGCGCGTCTACACCGTGCCCGTGGCCTCGCTGCCCGGCGCGCGCGGCGACGGCCAGCCCGTCACCACGCTCATCGAGCTGGACAGCGGCACGCACGTCACGCACTTCTTCGCCGGCCCGGTCGGCGCGAGCGTGCTGCTTGCCAACACCGGCGGCGACGGCTTCATCGCCACGGGCGCGAACATGATGTCGCGCCAGCGCGGCGGCAAGGCCTTCATCGACGTGGGCGGTGGCGAACAGC
>NNBU01000676.1_pt1 | contig 40207 bp, 41 predicted proteins | sample 1173781 | NCBI WGS metagenome assembly NNBU01 (sample SAMN07173937, study PRJNA388173) | plant metagenome | biome: Plant school; feature: Soil; material: Symbiotic tissue of Blasia pusilla L.; isolation source: symbiotic tissue sample KVJ2 | host: Blasia pusilla | place: Norway: Troms, Kvaloya...
ATGTGTATAAGGGACACCTCGCACGCTTTCGCGATGCCCTGCCGGCAGCGGCGGGCAAGAACCCCATCACCATCGCAGCCCTTGGCCTGCGCCTGCACGACGCACAGTCCTGCGTGGCGCGCGAACACGGCTTCGCGTCGTGGGCCGACCTGCAGGGCTTCGTGCTCGCACGCAGGGCGCAGGCAGACGATCCGGCCCGCGCGGTGCTGCACTGGCTGCGCCTCGTGTATGCGGGCGACATCGCCGGCGGCAACCACCGCGCGCGGCCTGCAGTGGCGGCGCGCATGCTCGAAGACGACCCGGCCCTGCCCGGCAGCGACCCCTGGCTGGCCTGCGCGATCGGCGATGAGGCCGCGCTGCGCCGGGCCACCGCGCAAGACCCCGGCTGGATACACCGCGCAGGCGGCCCGCTGAACCTGCCGCCGCTCGTGGCCGTGACGCACTCAGGCCTACTGCGCCTGCCGGGCTTTCGCGATCGCCTGCGTGCGTGTGCCAGTTACCTGCTCGAGGCCGGTGCCGATGCCAACCAGTCGGCCGGCAACCGCTGGCCGCCGGCCTCGCTGGCTGCACCGTCGGACACCGACCGCCTCAGCGCGTTGTACGGTGCCGCCGGCCAGAACCACGACCCCGTGCTCACGCAGCAGCTGCTCGGCGCGGGCGCAGACCCGAACGACGGCGAGTCGCTCTATCACTCGCTGGAGCAGCCTGCATGCACACGGTTGCTGCTGCAGGCCGGCGCGCGTGTCACCGGCTCGAACGCGCTGTACCGCGAACTCGACTTCGACGACGTCGCCACGCTGCGGCTGCTGCTCGCGCACGGCGGCGACGCGAACGAGCCGGCGCCGGGTCCACCGTCTTCGGACTGGGGCACGCCGCTGTTGTGGGCGATTCGCCGCCGCCGCTCGCCGGCTCACATCGAGGCCTTGCTGGCCGCGGGCGCCGATCCGGCCGCCACCCTGCCGGACGGCACGCCCGCCCGCCTGGTGGCCCTGCGCTTCGGCCTGACCGAGGTGGCGCGGCTGCTGGAGGCAGCGGTCGGCGACAGCACACCGCTGCTGCCGCCGGACGAAGCCATCGTCGCCGCCTGCGCGCGCGCTGACGAAGCGGCGGCGCGGCAAATCCGTGCGCAACACCCCGGCCTGATCGCCACGCTCGGCGACGCCCGCCTGAAGCTGCTGCCCGAGCTGGCGGCCCAGGGCTGCGGCGACGCGGTGAAGACGATGGTCGCGCTCGGCTGGCCGCTCGAAGTGCGCGGCGGCGACATCGACGGCTCGGCGCTGAACCAGGCTGTGTTCCGCGGCGATGCGGCGCTCGCGCGCTTCCTGCTCGAACACGGCGCCGACTGGCGCACGCTGCATGGCTTCGACGATGACGCCCGCGGCACGCTGTCGTGGGCATCGCTGAACGAGCCCGAGCCCGGGGGCGACTGGCTCGGCTGCGCGCAGGCACTCGTGGCGCATGGCATGCCGGGCGCGCGGCCGGACACGCAGGCGCCCGACAGCGTGCTCGTCGGCGGCCAGCGCTACAGGTTCTCCGAGGAGGTCACGGACTTCCTGCTCGGCGCGTCCCCGGTGCAGGGCTGATCCAAAAAAAAGCGGGCCCCAGCGGGCCCGCCAAAGATCGCCGATCGCGCGGCGTGAACGCTGCGCGATGCCGACCCACCTCGAACTCAACCTCCTCCTTTGTCCTGCCCGCCCTTTTCTCTTACTCCTCGGTTCAAAGCGCCTGGAGACGCCCTCGAGAAGAATTGCTGCGAATTCTCTTGGGCATCGCGCGCAGCGGTTGCGCTGAATTCCTCTATCGATAGTTGAGGATTGTGGGTTGGCGCGGGCGCGCTTTGCCGCGCTACATTCGGCGCACGGCAGCCGCTCCCCGCATCTGCTGTTTCGTTTCCTGAAGCGAGTACCAAAGCATGTTCTTGCGAATCCTCAAGCTGTTCTTCGTGACCGTGACGATGTTCGCCCTGGGTGCCTTCACCTTCCTGCATGGCTTGACGGCATGGCGCGCCGGACAAGTGACCGTCCGGCGAAAGGGAGCCGAGCCTTTTGTCGCAACCGTCGATGGGGCATTTCCCCTCACGTTCGCCACAGAGGTCTGGGGGTTCATGATCATCGGGGCAGCCCTCGTGCTGCTCGGCGTGGCAATGATCGTCAGTCTCCTCCTCGCCACCCCGGCCGAGCGGCGAGCGAGGCTGGACAGCACCGGTGCCGCACCGCATCGCGCCTCCAGTGACATGGACATGTCGTGGAAGACGGCGCTGGCCATCATCGGCGCGGTGGTGGCCCTTTTCTTCTATCTGGCATTCCGCGTTCATGCGCAATAGCCTTGCCTGGACCGCCGGTTCGTACCCTTGATTTTTCCGACAGAGGACGGTTCCTTGATTTCAGTGCAGCCAGCGCAACCCGACCAATGGATGACCTATCGCGACGTGCGCCTTCGGGCCCTGCGTGACGCTCCCGACGCCTTTGGCAGCACCTATGCGGCGGAAGCGCAAAGAACCGATGCGATGTGGGCAGACCGGATTGCCGCGGCAACTTCCTCCGGCAAGGACCGCGTGCTTCTTGCGTTCGATCGCCAGGACGCTTGCGGCCTGGTGTGGTGCAAGCTGTCGCCCGATGAGCCGGCCGTGGCCGACCTGTTTCAGATGTGGGTCGATCCTGCGTCGCGCGGCGCGGGGGTCGGCCGTGCCTTGCTCGAAGAAGCCATTGCCTGGGCCGAACGCGTTGGAGCGAACCGCGTTCGACTGGATGTCACTGCCGCAGAAACGCCGGCGATGCGCTTGTATGTGGCTTGCGGCTTCCGCCCCACCGGTGTGCTGGAGCCGCTGCGTGAAGACTCGAGTCTCATGGTGCAGCCGATGAGCTTGGCATTGGGACAACGCCGAATACTCGCCTTCCACCCAGGACAAAAGCCATGACAAAGTCGCAAGCGATCCAGGACCCGTCCGCATCGGAACTCATCTCGAAAAAAATCGCCGATCTCGGCGACTGGCGCGGCGACACGCTCGGCAGAATGCGCAAGCTCGTGCACGAGGCGGACCCGGACGTTGTCGAGGAGTGGAAGTGGATGGGCACGCCGGTGTGGTCGCACGACGGCATCCTCTGCACGGGAGAGACTTACAAGAAGGTCGTGAAGCTCACCTTCGCCAAGGGCGCTTCCCTGAAGGACCCGGCCGGCCTCTTCAATTCGAGTCTCGACGGAAACACCCGCCGCGCGATCGACATCCATGAAGGCGAAGAAGTGAATGCGGCCGCCTTCAAGGCGCTTGTTCGCGAGGCGATTGCGCTCAACAAGTCTGGCAAGTCGAAGCCTTCGAAGAAAACCGTGGCCTGAGAGGCACCGGCACCGAACCGCCCTGACGTCATCGTGGGTCGGACGTGTCGTTCTGCACCCGGGCGACGATGGCGTGCGCCGCATCGTGCGCGCTGACCGCAGCCGTGTCGATCACAAGGCGCTGCGTGGTCCACGGCAGGTAATCATGCTGCTGCACGGACGCCCAGGTCGGCGGCACAAGGCCCGGTACATCGACGACTCTCTGCTCGACGCGACGCCGATGCTCGTCGGCATCCGAGCACACGATTTCGACCTCCAGGATCTGCGAAGCAGCCTCCACCGCCACGGCCCGCCAGGCCTCTCGCGTCAGTGGCAACGGATTGACGCAGTCCGCCACCACGCGCTGCCCCAACGCAAGGTTCGAGCGAGCCAGTGCATACGCCACCAGATAGCCCGCAGGCCCCACCTCACCGGCCAGCACGCCGGACGCGCGCAGCGACTGCTCGATGGTGTCGATGCGCAGGAAAGTGGCAGGCAGCAGCGCGACGATTTCACGCGCGACGGTGGTCTTGCCGGTGCCGGGCAAGCCGCCAAGAACAATCAGCATCGGTTGGTATCTCCAGGTTCGGTGTTCAACCACCTGGAGACGAGTTCACCATGAATGCGGCAACAAGGCCAGCACGGCAGCCGCGTGCAGCCTGCGCAGCGCGCGCACCGGCACATAGCCGTGCGGCGCCCGGCGCGCCACCGCGCGCGGCGAGCTTTGAGGAATAAGCCAGGCCTTGGCCGTCAGCGCCAGAACTTGGCGCGCCTGCGCGGCCGGGGAAACTTGAAAGGTGCGAAATAACATGGCAGTGGTCGAATGAAAGCTTCTGCCGATTCTGCGCAGCACCGCCCTCTTTGCCAAAGACGGATTCCAAGTTTCCTGATGCGCTCAATGCGCTGAACGCGTCACGCGAAATCGGTCGACGGCTTCTCCCACAGGTTGACGCCGCCTTCCACCGCGTACTTGTCGATCTCGGCCAGTTCCTCGGCGCTCAACGGCGCATGCGACAGCGCCGCCACGTTGTCGACGATCTGCTCGGGCCGGCTGGCGCCGATGAGCGCGGAGCTGACGCGCGGGTCGCGCAGCGTCCAGGTCAGCGCAAGCTGCGCCAGCGTCTGGCCGCGGCGTTGCGCGATCTTGTTGAGCGCGCGGGCACGCTCCACGTTGGCCTCGGACAGGTGCTCCTGCTTGAGCGAGCCGCCGCCGGGCCGGTTGATGCGTGCGTCGTCGGGAATGCCGTTCAGGTACTTGTCGGTCAGCAGGCCTTGCGCCAGCGGCGTGAAGGCGATCACGCCCGCGCCCAGTTCGTCGGTGGCGGCCAGCAGGTCTTTCTCGATCCAGCGGTTGAACAGGTTGTAGGCCGGCTGGTGAATCAAGAGCGGCACCTTCCACTCGCGCAGCAGCGCGGCGATTTCGCGCGTCTTGCCGGCCGAGTACGACGAGATGCCGATGTACAGCGCCTTGCCCTGCTGCACGGCCTGGGCCAGCGCGGAGGCGGTTTCTTCCAGCGGGGTGTCGGGGTCGAAGCGGTGCGAATAGAAGATGTCGACATAGTCCAGGCCCAGGCGCTGCAGGCTCTGGTCGAGGCTGGCGAGCACGTATTTGCGCGAGCCGCCGCCCTTGCCGTAGGGGCCGGGCCACATGTCCCAGCCGGCCTTGCTCGAGATGATGAGCTCGTCGCGGTAGGCCTTGAAATCTTCGCGCAGCAGGCGGCCGAAGTTGGTCTCGGCGCTGCCGTAGGGCGGGCCGTAGTTGTTGGCCAGGTCGAAGTGGTTGATGCCCAGGTCGAAGGCCGTGCGCAGCAACTGGCGCTGCGTGGCGATGGAGGTGGTGTCACCGAAGTTGTGCCAGAGCCCGAGCGAAATCGCAGGCAGCACGAGCCCGCTGCGCCCGACGCGGCGGTAGGGAATGGCGTCGTAGCGCTTGGAGTCGGCGTGGTAGGTCATGGGTGTGTCTTGTCTTGACGATGGATGAATGAGAAAGGCCGCATGCCTGGGTGGCACGGAACGTTCGAGAATGCCCGCGCCTGCGCGGGGCTGCAAGCATGCCCACGCCGCGAGCGCGTGCTTGGCGGCGCTGCGATGCAGGCTGGCCGATGTTCAGGCTTCCATCGGCCCCGGCAGAAGCTGCCCCTCGAAATTTCTCGCGCCGATGGTCACTTGCCTCGGAATGCAAGAGAGCGACCGTATCAATGGAGGGCGCGGGGCACAAAGAAGGAAACCGCGCAACGTTATGCGGCATGCGGGCATGGGCAGAATGCCGCCTCCGAACACGCCTGGCCCCGACCGTCATGAACCTCACCTTCTCGACCCCGACGCCCGAACAGCTGCGCTCCGGCGAGCTCGGCCGCAAGCTGCGGCACTTCAACTACGGCGCGGTCGGCGAGTACCCGGAGCAGCAATACATCCGCATCGATGCCCGCGACGAGAACGACCGCCTGCTGGGCGGCATTCGCGGTTTCGTGTTCCTGTACTGGCTTTGCATCGAAGTGCTGTTCGTCGAGGAAGACGTGCGCGGCGCGCGCCTGGGCAGCCGCCTGCTCGCCGAGGCCGAACGCCAGGCCATTGCGCTGGGCGCGAAGAACGCCAAGCTCGACACCTTCGAATGGCAGGCGCGCGGCTTCTACCTGAAGCACGGCTACGAGGAGTACGCCCGCATCGACGACTACGCGCCCGGCTTCTACCTGGCGTACATGAAGAAATCGCTGGCGGGCTGAAGCAGCGACAAAAGCATTACTTCGGCGCCGCCTTCCCCGCGCCGACCGCATGGCTCTCCAGCCCTTCCTTGGGCAGCAGCAGCGCCAGAACCACCACACCCAGGCTCACGACCAGCATCGTCACGAAAGTGAGATGCAGCGAGCCGCCCAGCGCCAGGCGAATGCCCGCGTCGGTGGCTGCCGAGCCATGCGAGCCCTGCAGCAGCAGGCGCAGCTGGTCGTCGGTGAAGGCCATGGCGCCGTCGCCGCGCGTCAGCCCGAAGTTGAAGACCGCCCCGAAGAAGGTCGCGCCCAGCGCGCTGCCGAGGTTGCGCGAGAACACGTTCGACGCGGTGGCCACGCCGCGCTGCGCCACGTCCACCGCCTCCTGGATGAGGATGAGCGAGGCCAGGCTCATCACGCCCATGCCCAGGCCCATGATGAAGGAGCCGACCGCCGCCAGCGCCGGCGTGCTGTCGGACGACAGCAGCGCGAACGCCGCCGTGCCCACCGGAATCAGCGCCGCGCCGACCACCACCATGCGCCACAGGCCGATGCGGTGCCAGGTGCGCGAGGTCAGCGTCGCGCCGATGGGCCAGCCGAGCATCACCATGGTGAGCGTGAGGCCTGCCGTGACCGACGAGCGCTGCAGCACCACCTGCACGTACATCGGCAGGAAGGTGGTGATGCCGATCAGCACCATGCCGCCCAGCATGGCCGCGCCGTTCACGGTGGCGATGATGGGCGCGCCCCAGAGCTTGAGCGACACCATCGGGTCGGCGGCGCGGCGCTCCTGCAGCACGAACAGCACCAGCGTGACGGCGAACACCGCCGTCCACAGGCCCGCACTGCCCAGGTCGCCGATGCCGAAGTCTGTCAGCGCGATCATCAGCGCCGCGATGCCGACGGTGAACAGCACCGCGCCCACGATGTCGATGGACGAGCGGCGCACGGTCGGCGCCTCGTGCAGGTAGCGCCAGAACAGCGCTGCGGCGGCCAGGCCGATGGGCACGTTCATCCAGAAGATCCAGCCCCACGCGAGCTTCTGCACGATGAGCGCGCCGATCATCGGCCCCACCACCGCCGACACGGCCCACACGCTGGCCAGGTAGCCCTGCACCTTGCCGCGCTCGCGCGCCGGGTACAGGTCGCCCACGATGGTGAGCGACACCGGCTGGATGGCGCCCGCGCCGATGCCCTGGATCAGCCGGAAGCAGATCATGGCCGGCATCGACCACGCGAAGCCCGCGAGCACCGAGCCGATGAGAAAAATGGCGATGCCCACGAACATGATGGGCTTGCGTCCGTACAGGTCGGAGAGCTTGCCGAACACCACCGTCATGGCGGTCTGCGCGAGCAGGAAGGACGCGAACACCCAGCTGTACAGGTGCAGCCCGCCCAGCTCGGAGGCGATCTGCGGCATCACGGTGGAGACGATGGTCGCCTCGATGGCCACCATGGCCATGGAAGCCATGATCGCGGCGATGACCAGGGGGCGTCTTGTTGTTTTGGTTGTGGAGGTCATGAGCGGGCCATGCTATCGGGGGTGGTGAGCCCTTGTCCCCGGCTCAGGCTCTCGTGGCGGTTCCAAGGGAGGCACTTCGGGCGGTTTCGGCGCAGATCGGCGCCGCAGGCGCTACGCAGCGGCTGCCTCGTTCTCCTTCACACCGTCGGCCACCGGTGCGTCGCTGGCCTCGATGAACAGGCGCTTGATCATCGGAAAGCGCGCGCGCACCTGCCGCTCGATGGCGGCAATGGCCTCGCCTGCCTCGCCGGTCGACACGTCGTCCTTGAAGTTGACGTCGACCACCACCAGCACCTCGTCGGGCCCGATGTACATCGACAGCACGTGACCTACGTCTTCGACGCTGGGCTGCGCCAGGGCCAGCTCGCGAACGGCGCGCGCGGTCTCGGGCCGGATGCCCTCGCCGATCAGCAGCCCGCGCGCCTGGCGGATCAGGAACACCGCCACGCCGGCCAGCAGGATGCCGATGACCACCGAGGCCACGCCGTCCAGCGCGGGCATGTTCAGCGTGTGGCTCAGGTAGATGCCCAGCGCCGCCACCGCGAGGCCCATCAGCGCGGCCGAGTCTTCGGCCAGCACGGTGTAGGTGGTCGGATCCTTGCTGCGGTCCAGCGCCTGCCAGAACGGCAGGCCGCGGGCCTGCGCGCGGAACTGCTTCAGCGCAATGAAGAAGCTGATGCCCTCGAACAGCGCGGCCGCCGCCAGCACGACATAGTTCCACGTGGGGTCGCGCATCGGCTCGGGGTTGCGGATGTGCTGCACGCCTTCGAAAAACGACACGCCCCCGCCCAAGCCGAAGATCAGCACCGCGACGATCAGGCTCCAGAAGTAAAGCTCCTTGCCGTGCCCGAACGGATGCTCCGCGCTGGGCGGTCTCTTGCTCAGGCGAATGCCCACCAGCAGCAGGACCCCGTTGAAGGTGTCGACCGCCGAGTGGATGCCTTCGGACAGCATCGCGGAACTGCCCGTGATGCCGGCCACGATGAACTTGGTGACGGCGATGGCGACATTGGCGCCTATGGCGCCGTAGATGGCGACTTTGGATTCGGCCATGGCTGTGCAGTGGGGGAAAGCCGCAGTGTCGCCACGCCGTGGCCGCTCGCCGCCGGACACGCGCGCGAACCGTTGCAGGACGCGCGCGCACTTCGAACTGGCCGCCGGAACCCGGAAACCCTGCTACGCCGCTTCCATCGATGCGGCGCCCAGCGCGTCGTTGCCCGCCTCGCCGAGCCAGCGGCGCTTGTCGCGCAGCGGCGGCGCACCGAACATGCGACCGTACTCGCGCGCGAACTGCGAAGGGCTTTCGTAGCCCACGCTGTGCGCGGCGGAGGCCACGTCGGCGCCCGTGAGCAGCATCTGGCGGCGTGCCTCCTGCAGTCGCAGCTGCTTCTGGTACTGCAGCGGGCTCATCGCGGTCACGGCCTTGAAGTGGTGGTGGAACGACGACACGCTCATGTGCACCGCGCGCGCCATGTCCTCCACCCGCAGCGACTGCGCGTAGTTGACGCGCAGCGCGCTGATGGCCTTGGTGATGCGCTGCGTGTGGCTGTCCTGCAATGCAATCTGGCGCAGCCGCGCGCCCTCGCCGTTGACCAGCAGGCGGTAGAGAATCTCGCGCTTGATCAGCGGCGCGACGATGGGCACGTCTTCCGGCGTGTCGAGCAGCCGCAGCAGGCGCAGCACCGGCTCCAGCACCGGCATGGCGATGCGGTTGACGTACAGGCCGCGCGACGCGGGCGCGTTGCTGGCCTTGGCGGGCAGCTTCTCGTCGCCGATGAGCTCGCCGATCTCGTCCACGGCCAGCTCCAGCCGCACGCCCAGGTAGGGCTCGTGCTCGCTGGTCAGGCGCACATGGCCGCACACCGGCAGGTCGACCGAGGTCACCAGGTAGTGCATGGGGTCGTACACGTAGATGTCGTCGCCCACGATGATGCGCTTGGAGCCCTGCGCAATGAGCCCCAGCGCCGGGCTGGCAAAGGCGTGCTTGGGGCCGTCGGGCTTGCTGATGCGAAACACCTGCAGGCCGGGCACGGCCGTGACGATGGTGCCGTCCTGCCCCTGCGTGATGTGGTTGAGCAGCTGCACCAGCTCCTTGCGGGCTTCGTCCAGCTCGGGGTCCAGCGGCATCGGTTCGGCGATGCCGACGCCGAGCGCGGAGATTTCGGTTGTTTCTTCTGGCATGTCCAGGGCCTTGTCATGGAGGGCGCCACCGGGTGGCCGCCATGGAGGATCGAGCGTTTGCAGCTTAGCGCCGCTCCCGCGCCAGCGCACGCGCTGCGGGCGTCATCTGGAGAAATAGGCAAAGACTTTGCAGGAACGCGCTCGCCGTCCGCCGGTTGGCGGCCGGATACTTTGCCGGGAACGCCTCGCCATACCTCCCCAAGCAAAGGAATCTCTCCATGCAATACCGCAAATTCGGCCGCACCGGCCTCCTGGTGTCGGAACTGTGCCTCGGCACCATGACCTTCGGCGGCTCCACGGGCATCTGGGGCCAGATCGGCGACCTGCAGCAATCCGAGGCCGAGGGCCTGATCGGCAAGGCGATGGACGCCGGCATCAACTTCATCGACACGGCGGACGTGTACTCCGAAGGGCAGTCCGAAATCATCACCGGCCAGGCGCTGAAGAACCTGAAGGCGCCGCGCGACAGCTTCGTGCTGGCCACCAAGGTGCTGGGCGAAACCGGCAGCAAGGGCCTGAACTCGGCCGGCGCCTCGCGCTTTCACATCATGGACGGCGTGAAGGCCAGCCTGAAGCGCCTGCAGCTCGACCACATCGACCTGTACCAGATCCACGGCTTCGACCCGCTCACCCCCATCGAGGAGACCGTGCACGCGCTGGACACCCTGGTGCGCCACGGCCATGTGCGCTACGTGGGCGTGTCGAACTGGGCCGCCTGGCAGATCACCAAGGCGCTGGGCATCGCGGAGCGCGACAAGCTGGCGCGCTTCGAGTCGCTGCAGGCCTACTACACCATCGCCGGGCGCGACCTGGAGCGCGAGCTGGCACCCATGCTGCGCAGCGAGAACGTCGGCCTGATGGTGTGGAGCCCGCTGGCCGGCGGCCTGCTGAGCGGCAAGTTCGGCCGTGACATCGAGGCCGAAAAAGGCAGCCGCCGCGCCACCTTCGACTTTCCGCCGGTGAACGTGGAGCGCGCCTACGACTGCATCGACGTGATGCGCCAGCTGGCCGACGCGCGCAAGGTGTCGGTCGCGCAGATCGCGCTGGCCTGGCTGCTGCACCAGCCGGTGGTGACCAGCGTGATCATCGGCGCCAAGCGCGTAGAGCAGTTGGACGACAACATCGCGGCCACGGCCATCCAGCTGACTGGCGACGAGCTGGCCGCGCTCGACAAGGTGAGCGCCCTGCCCGCCGAGTACCCGGGCTGGATGCTCGAGCGCCAGGGCGGCGCGCGCGCCAAGCGGCTGGCGGAATCAGGCCGGCGCGGCTGACAGCGCCTGCGCGCGGCGTACGGCATGCACCGCCGTGCCGCGCAAGGCCCGCAGGTCGATGTGGCGGGCCGCCTGCGCCGCTTCGGGCTGCTGCAGGTGCGGCACCACGCCGAGCAGCGGTGCGCCGAGCCGGGCACGCAGCGTCTGCAGGTTGGCCTGCGGCGCCAGCATCGAAGGATCGACCACGCTGGCGACCCAACCCGCAAGCACGAGGCCACGCGCGCGCACGGCCTCGGCCGTCAGCAGCGCATGGTTGAGGCAGCCCAGCCGCAGCCCGACCACGAGCACCACGGGCAGGCCAAGCGCCACCGCCAGGTCGGCGCTGTCGAGGTCGTCGCCGAAGGGCACGCAGAAACCGCCCACGCCTTCGACCACCACCGCGTCGGCGCGCGCCGCGAGCTGCGTGAAGGCCGACAGCATCGGCGGCAAGGCGATGCGCACGCCCTCTTCCTTCGCTGCCAGGTGCGGCGACATCGGCGCGCGCAGCAGGTACGGGCAGCGCAGCGCCAGCGGCGCGTCGACGTTGCCGGCCGCGGCCAGCCGTGCCACGTCTTCGTTGCGCCACGCGCCATCGATGTCTTCCAGCCCTGCGGCAACCGGCTTCATGCCGACCGCACGCAGGCCCGAGCCGGCCAACAGGTGCAGCATGGCGCTGCTGACCAGCGTCTTGCCGATGCCGGTGTCGGTGCCGGTCACGAACCAGTGGCGGCGTGTCATGCGGGCTCCTGTTCCACGTACGAAGGCTCCGCGTGCGAAAGCTGCACGAGCGCCTCGCCCACCGCATCGACCAGCCGTGCCACATCGGCCTCGCTGTGGCTGGCCGACAGCGCGATGCGCAGCCGCGCGGTGCCGGCCGGCACGGTCGGCGGTCGGATCGCGCCCACGCGCAGGCCGCGCGCGTCGAGCTGCGCCATGACTTGCATCGCCCGCGCGTTGCCGCCCAGCATCAGCGGCTGGATGGCGGTGGGCGACGGTGCCAGCCATGCGCTGCCGTCCGACGGCAGCACCGCCTGCAGGCCCTGGCGCAGTTGCGCGATGCGCGCCTGCAGCCGCGCCCGGCGCCGCACGCCCTCCTCGCCCTCGATCAATGCCAGGCTCGCCAGCAGCGCATGCGCCACGGCCGGCGGTGCGGCCGTGGTGAAGATGTATGGCCGCGCGCGCTGCACCAGATAGTCGATGACGGTACGGTGCGCCGCCACGAACGCACCCGACACCCCCGCCGCCTTGCCCAGCGTGCCCACCAGCACCAGCCGCTCCGAACGCAGGCCCAGCGCCTCCGGCACGCCGCGCCCCGTGGCGCCCAACACGCCGAAGCCGTGCGCATCGTCGAGCACCAGCCAGGCGTCGTGCCGCTCGGCCAGCGCGAGCAACTCGGCCACCGGCGCAATGTGGCCGTCCATGCTGAACACCGCGTCGCTCACGATGAGCTTCACCGGCGCATCGCAGGCAGAAAGCTGCGCGTCCAGCGCGGCCATGTCGCAGTGCGGGTAGCGTTCCACCCGTGCCTTGGCCAGCCGCGCACCGTCGATCAGCGAGGCGTGGTTGAGCGACTCCGAGAAGATCGCCGCCTCGGCCCCGCCCAGCGCCGACAACACCGCCAGGTTGGCCATGTAGCCGGTGCAGAAGAACAGGCTCTGCGCTTCGGGAATGAAGGGCGCCATCCAGCCGGCGAGCTTCTCCTCGAGCGACGCATGCGCACGCGAATGGCCGAGGATGAGGTGCGAACCGCCGCTGCCCGTGCCGTACAGCGCCGCGCCTTCGGCCCAGGCATCGGCCAGCGCGGGGTGCGCGGCCAAGCCCAGGTAGTCGTTGCTGCTGAAGCAAAGCATGGTGCGCGGGGCCGTGGCGCCGGCCAGCGTCAGCGTCTGTTGGGGCGCGCAGGCGGTCTCGGCGACATGCCGGCGGCGGCGCAGCGACTGTGCGTCGAGCGCGGCCATTTCGCCTTGCAGGCGGTCAAGCAAGCGCGACATCGCGGGCTCCTTCAGTGTCGCGCGTGGCCATCACCGTCTTCAGCGTGGCCAGGGTGCCGTCGACCAGCCGGTCGATCTCGTCGTCGCAGATCACGTAGGGCGGCATCAGGTAGACGGTGGGGCCGATCGGGCGCATCAGCAGGCCGTGCGCGCGCGCCGCCATGTGAAAGCGTTCGGCAAAGCGCGCGCCGGGTTCGCGCACGTCGAAGGCGGTGATCATTCCGCGCTGGCGCAGGTGGTCGACCGCCTGCCCTTCGAGCCCCTCGCGCAAGCGCGCCAGCAGCCGTGCCGCGCGGCCTGCGTTGCGCTGCAGGGCGCATTCGCTGTCGAACAGGTCCAGCGTGGCCACCGCCGCGCGGCAGGCCAGCGCATTGCCGGTGTACGAATGCGAATGCAGAAAGCTGCGCGCCACGTCGTCGTCGACGAAGCTCTCGTAGATGGCGTCGCGCGTCATCACCAGCGCCAGCGGCAGGTAGCCGCCGCTGATGCCCTTCGACAGGCACAGGAAGTCCGGCCAGATGCCGGCCTGCTCGCAGGCGAAGAAGGTGCCGGTGCGCCCGCAGCCCACTGCGATCTCGTCGGCGATGAGGTGCACGCCGTAGCGGTCGCACAGGGCGCGCACCCGCCGCAGGTAGGCGGGGTCGTGCATCGCCATGCCGGTGGCGCACTGCACCAGCGGCTCGACGATGACGGCGGCAATGCTCTCGTGCCGGTCGGCCAGCAAGGCTTCGAGTTCATCGGCGGCGCGGTGCGCCACGGCGGTCGCGTCTTCGCCAGGCCGCGCATGGCGCGCATCCGGCGAGGCGACAAGGTGCGCCTGCGCGAGCAGCGGCGCATACGCATCGCGGAACACCGGCACGTCGGTCACGTGCAGGGCGCCGAGCGTCTCGCCGTGGTAGCCCTGCTTCAACGCCACGAAGCGCTGCTTGCCGCCACGGCCTGCGTTGCGCCAGGCATGGAAGCTCATCTTCAACGCGATCTCCACCGCCGAAGCCCCGTCCGACGCATAGAAGCAATGGCCCAGCGCATGCCCCGTCAGCGCGGACAGGCGTTCGGCCAGCTCCACGGCCGGCGCGTGCGTGCAGCCCGCGAGCATCACGTGAGACAGCCGGTCGAGCTGGTCTTTCAGCGCGGCGTTGAGTGCCGGGTGCGCATGGCCGAAGAGGTTGACCCACCACGAGCTGGTGGCGTCCATGTAGCGGCGCCCCTCGGCGTCGAACAGCCAGACGCCCTGCCCGCGCGCGATCGGCAGGGGCGGCACGGCGTCGAGGCGGATGCTCTGGGTGCAGGGGTGCCAGACGTGGCGCCGGCTGCGCTGCTGCCAGCCGGCATTGGATTCAGGGGAAAAAGCAGTCGTTGGAGGCACCCGCGCAGTCCTTTTTTCAGGGGCAAGGCGCGGGATCGTATCGGTGCGTCCGGGGCGCGGCAAACGCCGGAAACGGTTGCGGGATCGAGGTCTGTTGAGCGACGTTTGCAGGCGTAGCGCCCGCGTTCGGCACCACCTCGCCGCACAAGCGGGCTGGCGGGTTTGGCCCGGCCCGTGGCGGGAAAACGCAAGTTGTCCGGCTGCCGTCAGAAACAGGTCACGAATGTCCGGTTTTCGCGGTGTTGTCGCGGTAAACCTGCTTTTCGGACATGCGAATTGGCGTGTTTCAGCGGCGCGCTCAGGCCGGGCTCTTGTTGACCAGCGCGCGGATGTATTCGCGCAACGTCACCACGCCGCGTTCCGGCCTGTCGGGCAACGCGTAGCGCTGTTCCAGCGTGATGCGTGTCATGGCCGTGTACGACTTCGCCGCGGCGTCCGAGAAGCCCAGCGCCTTGAACGCCTGCGCCCATTGCGAGGGTGGCGTCTCATGCACGGTGACCGGCCGCCCGAGTGCTTCGGAGAAGGCGTGGGCCACATCCGCGGCCGAGTAGCGTTCCGGCCCCTCGACGTGGTGCGGCCCCGAAGACGACGGCGAGCCCAGCATGAGCTTGGCCGCGAACTGCCCGAGGTCGTGCGGCGCCACCATCGGCAGCTTGAAGTCGGGCGGGTACATGCTGTGCACCTTGCCCTCGTCGCGCGCGGTTTTCAGCGAGGCGTCCCAGTTGCTCATGTAGTAGGCCGCGCGAATGGCGCTGAACGGTGCGGTGCCGGCACCGAGCGCCCGCTCCATGTCGTACAGCACGCCCAGGTCGCCCACGGCTTCGCCGGGCTGCGCGCCGTAGGTCGATTCGCCGACGATCTTCTCGAGCTTGCAGCCTTCGAGCGCCGCCAGGATGGCCTGCAGGCTCCTGCGCTCTTCGGCGACGGTGTCGGTCGACGGGGCGGCCGGCGGGTTGAGCACGAAGAGCCGCCTGCCGCCGAGGAAAACGCGGTGCAGTGCTGCCGTGTCGAACACGTCGACCACGGCCACGCGCGCGCCCTTGGTCTGCAGCGCCTGTGTCTTGTGCGCGCCGCGCGTGATCACGGTCACGGGTTCGTTGTGGCCCAGCAGCGCCTGTGCCAGTGCCGAGCCCACATGGCCGGTGGCGCCGAGAACGATGTGCATCGAATCTCCTGCCTCAGCCGCGCTTCTCGGCGTTGCGCTTGCGCGTGGCAGCGCCCTTCTTCGCGGAGGCCGAGCGTTCGGCCGCCGTGCGGTTCGCCGCGGCGGCGCCGCCCAGGTGGCCGCCCTTGCGTGCCGGCGCGTGGTTCTCGGCCTTGCCGCGGCCGGAGCCGCTCTTCTTGCCGCCGCCGGTCTCGGAGTTCACCGTTGCCCACGCGCGGCGTTCGGCCTCGCCCTTGCCGACGCCGCGTTGCTCGTAGCCCTTCTCGATGTGCCGGGCCTCGCGTTTCTGCTTGTCCGTATAGGACGACTTGTCGCCTCTTGGCATGGCATGGCTCCTGCTGGTTGGGAAGTCTTCATGCTGCGAGCGCGGCGCGCGCCGAGGGTAAGAAGACGTACGCGTTGCGCGTCAGCCGTGTCCGGCGCGGGCGTTTTCTGTCGAGGGCGTCTCTGCTACGGCAACGCGGGCCTGACCGTGAGCGAGGGCACCGGCACCGGTGCCAGCGAGGCCACCATGGCCAGCAGCGTGTCGCCGAAGCCGCCGCGAGCACGCGCGTCGGTACGGGCACTGGTGGTCACGCGCGGGCGGGCGCTCCAGGCAATGCGCGCGCCGATGGCCGACAGCGACTCCACCAGCGCCACGTCTTCGCTGCAGGCCAGCGGCGCGAAGCCGCCGGCGCGGCGGTAGGCCTCCGCCGCGACGCCCAGGTTGGCGCCGTGCACATGGCGGTGGCCGTCGGCGTGCGTGTAGCGGCTGTCGAAATGCGAGCGCACGCGCTCCCCTTCGTCGCCGTGCGCGTGCCAGTCTTCCACGTCAACGCAGCCGCATACCGCGTCGGCCTGCTCCGCCAGCTGCATCACCAGCCAGTCGGGCGAGACCACGGTGTCGGCGTCGGTGAAGGCGAGCCAGCGCGCGCCGGCGTCGATGCACAGCTCGGCCCCGCGTGCGCGGGCGATGCCCACGTTGCGCGCGGCCAACGCCAGGCGTGCCACGCCGTGCGCGAGCACCACGTCTTCGGTGGCGTCGCTGCAGCTGTCGAGCACGACCACCACCTCCACCGCTTCGCCTGCCAGCGCCGGGTGCGCCGCCGCCAGCTGCACGGCCGCCAGCGCGGCACCGATGCGCTCGCACTCGTTGTGCGCGGGAATGACGACGCCGATCACCGGATGCCCTCCCGCTGCGCCACCGAGCGTGCGTCGCGCGACCACAGCTGCAGCACGAAGTCGTCTTCCTCGTGCAGCACGAGGCGCGCAAGGCCCAGCTCGGCGAGGATGCCGTGCACGTCCTTGGTGGCCAGGCTGCGCTGCGCGAAGTCGGGCCGCCAGTCGCAGGCGACCAGCGTGCCGCCGTCCTCCAGCGACAGCGCACAGCAATCGGCCACGCGCTGCATGTCGCTGCGCTGCAAGAAGTAGCCCACCTCGCTGAGCACGATCAGGTCGAAGCCGCCGGCGTCGTGCGGCCAGTCGGCCGGCAGCGTGTGGCGCGCGACCTGCACATGAGGCAGGGCCTCGGTGCGCTCGCGGGCCAGCGCAACGGCCTGCGCCGTGAAGTCGCTGGCCAGCAGCGCGTCGCAGCGCGGCGCAAGCGCGAGCGTGAGTTCGCCGATGCCGCAGCCCGGCTCGTAGGCCCGTCGAAAGCGCGCCTGCGGCAAGGCGGCCAGCAGCACGGCGCGCTTGCGGGCCTCGTACCAGCGCTGACGCGAGGCATAGGGGTCGTCGCTGGCGGCGTAGAGGGCGTCGAAGTACGGGCGCTGTCCCTGTTCGGTGTCGGTGCTCACAGGAACACCACTTCGTAAGGACGCGCGGCGCGCTCGACGGTGGTGGCGCGCAGCACGGGGCCGGAACCTGTGGACGCGTCGCGCCTTAGCTGGCTGGTAAAGGCCTGCACGGCCGCGCGCTTGCGCCGCACCGCCTCGGCGCTCAGCGGCAGGCGAAAGGCGTTCTTCCACGGCATGCGGCTGTCGCCGGGGCGGGACCAGTGCCAGCCCCACACGGGCACCTCGACCAGGCGGGCCCCGGTGCTGGCCGCGGCCAAAGCACAGGCCTCCCCGGTGACTTCATGGTCCGGGTGGCCGTCTTGCCGCCAGGTGGTGAAGACGACATCGCCCGGTCGCAGCAGCGACACGAGCTGCGCCGCCAGCAAGGCGCGCATGTCCTTGAGGCCGCCATCGGGCAGGCCCAGCCGCGCGGGCTCGATGGCCAGGCCCAGCCGGCGCAGGGCGCGCAGGCTTTCACGCGGGCGGGCCTGGGCCAGCCGTTCGGCGGACCACTCGGTGGAGCCGCTGTGGCTGGCGGTGCCGTCGGTGACGGCGATCACCTCGACCGGCGTGCCGCTGTCGGCCAGCTGTGCAAGAAGGCCGCCGACCGAGAGCACCTCGTCGTCGGGGTGCGGCGCGACCACGACCGCGCGCGAGCCCTCCGGCACCAGCGAACGCAGGTCGATGGCCGGCAGCCGGGCCAGGCCCGGCCAGCGGTGCCATTCGGCTTCGGTGGTGCCTTCGCCCCGGATGGCTCGGCGCTCTACAGGGTCCATGACGGTGTTTCCTCATCGTTGTCTTGAATCGCTTGAACGGCCAACTGGCCCAGCGCCGCGAGGTCGCGCTCGGCATGGCTCTGGCGCAGGAACACCGGCAGATCGGCCATGGCTTGCGCGAACTGCGGGTCGCGGCACAGCGGGCCGGCACCGGCCGCGCGGCCGGCGTGGTGCATCACCTCGAGCGCGGCCTGCTCGACGGCGAGCCGGGCGCGCATCGCGACGCGCTGGGCGTTGTCTTGCGGGTGGAGGTCGATCCATTCGGCGGCTTCGCGCAGCAGTGCCGCGGCGCCGCCGAGTGCCACCTCGATGGCGCCGAGGTGCGCGAGCCGGTGGGCATCGGCCTTGGGGCCGGTGCCCTTGCGCACCTGACGCGCAATGCCCAGTGCGCCACCGAACCAGCACGCGGCAATGCCGGCGCCGCCCTGCCAGAAGCCGGGCCGGCGCACGTAGTCACCGGGCTGGCCGATCTGCACGGCGCGCGCGCCGTCGAATCGCACATCGACGCTCGCACTGCCCGCCATGCCGACGGCATGCCAGCCTTCGCCGGTGACACGCACGCCGGGCTGGGTCATGGACACGGCCGCCAGGCAAGGCTCGCCGGCCGCGTTCCAGCCGCTGACGAGCGCGTGGGTGACGCTGGCCGCGCCGGAGCACCAAGACTTGGTGCCGTGCATGCGGATGCCCTGCCCTGCATCGGCCGGCTCGAACACCACCTTCGCGTCGGGCGGCTCGGCGCACCACGTGCCCCAGCGCGCGCCGGTCGGCGTGAGGGGCGCACCGCCGAGCTCGGCCAGGATGGCGAGCGCATCGGTGTGCCCTTCGAAGAGCTTGACCAGCGACAGATCATGCGCGGCCACGGCAGCCAGCACGCGCCAGCGCGCCAAGGTACGGCCCGAGCCGGGACGTGGCAGCACATCGATGCCGGCTTCAACGAGGTGGCCCAGCGACAGCGCGCGGCCATGCCGAAGCGTCAGGGGCGTGAGGACGTCGGCTGGGGTGGRATCGAACATGAATTGAAGTTAGGCAGGCCGTGCAGAAGCGCTCGTCGGCAGGCAGCGTCGCGCCTTGTAGGAGCCGAGCCGCCACGCGCCCTGGACGACACGTAGGGTCGGCCCGTTCCCACACGCGGCGAGCGCCGCATGCACAAGACCGCCCGGCGCAATGCGAGGCCGCGTGGGACGCTTGGCTCAGCGATCGATCGGTGGCCGCGCAGGTGCTCGACCCGCCACGACCGCGGGCGCGCTGGAACTGCCAGAAGTGCCGGAAGCCCGCCCATCCACCCGCCGATTCACCCGCGCGGACCGCGTCCGCAGCGTGATCGAGTACCGCAGGCCCTCGGTGGGCGCAATGGCGTGCTGCCATGCCCAGCGCGCCGGCCCGCGCAGCACGTATATGGAGCGCGGCTCGATCAGGAACTCGAGCGTGGGCGGGCCCGAGGCTGCGGCGCCCGGCACGTACGGCCTGAACTGCATCACCGCATCGCCGTGCAGCGAGACGCCGACGATGTGCTCGAAGTCCGGCACGTCGCGGTGCCAGCCCAGCGGCGTGCCGGGGCGGTACTCGGCGATGAGCGCGTGCGTGAGGTCTTCGGGCGCAATGCCGGCCCAGGCGGCCGCCTTGTCGCGCAGCGGGTGCAACAGCGCGGGCAACGGCGCGCCGGGCTTGAGCTGATGGGTGTCGAAGTCGTAGCTGCCGCCAAAGCCGATGCCGCGCCGCCGGGCGGTGTAGTCCTTGTAGCGCATCTCCTTCATCGGCAGGCCCTGCACGATGCGCAGCAGCTCGGTTTCTTCTTCGCGCGACAGGAAGCCGTTTTCGTAGCGCAGCCCTTCGATGGCTGCGACAGGCGACGGGCCGAAGAGGTCGGGCTGGCCGGCATGTTCGAGGCGTCTGGCGGCGCGCGCGGTCATGCGCCGCCCGCCAGCTGCACATGCCACCAGCGCGGCAGCAGTTCGCGGATCTCTGCGCGCGCGAAGCGGTCGTCCAGCAGGTGCAGCACGCCCCGGTCTTCCTCGGTGCGGATCACGCGGCCGGCAGCCTGCACAACCTTCTGCAGGCCCGGGTAGAGGTAGGTGTACTCGTAGCCCTTGCCGAAGCGCATCTGCATGCGCTCGCGCGTGATCTCGTTGAGCGCGTTGTACTGCGGCAGCCCCAGGCTGGCCACGAAGGCGCCGATGAGCCGGCTGCCCGGCAGGTCGATGCCTTCGCCGAACGCGCCGCCGAGCACCGCGAAGCCGATGCCCTGTCCGCCCTCCTCGAAGCGCGCGATGAAGCCGTGGCGGTCGTCCTCGCGCATGCCGCGCGTCTGCGTCCACACCGGCACGCCGGGGTGCCGCTGCGAGAAGGCGGCGCAGGCCTTGTCGAGGTAGTCGAAGCTGCTGAAGAAGGCCAGGTAGTTGCCGGGCGTGCGCTCGAACTGTGCGCCGATGATGTCCGCCACATGGCGCAGCGACCCCGCGCGGTCGCGAAAACGCGTGGACACGTGCATGGCCACCTCCACGCGCAACTGCTGGCTGCTGAAGGGCGAGGCCACGTCGAGCAAGGCGGTGTCCTCGGGCAGGCCGAGCGCGTCGCGGTAGAACCCGAAAGGCGACAGCGTGCCCGAGAAGCAGGTGACCGACACCGCGTCGCCGAAGCGCGCAGCCAGGAACGGCGCGGGCACGAGGTTGCGGATGGCCAAGGTGCGGTCTTGCTGCGCGGCGCCCAGGGTGCGCTCGAACACCGAGTGGTCGCCGAAGGCCTCGGCCAGCCGGGCGAAGTGCAGCGCGTCGAAGAAAAAGCGCTGCAGCGGGCCCTGCGACGCGTCGGGCGTTTCCGCGAAGTACTCGGCCATGGCGGTGTTGGCGGCCTGCAGGGTGCGCAGGAAGCGCTCGGGAATCTCGTCGCCGGTTTCGTAGTCGGCCTGCTGGGGCTGCTGCACGGTGTCCCATTCGCGGAACAGCCGGGCCAGCGGGCCGCGCAAGGCGGCGGGCGCCACGCGGTGGGCCTCCTCGAGCGCGGCGCCTTCGAGCGCGGCGGTGTACATGCCCCGCGCGCGCTCCAGCAGGTTGTGCGCCTCGTCCACCAGCACGGCCACGCGCCAGTCGGCGTCGCGCATGGTGGCGTAGAGGAAGGCGCTGCTGTCGAAGTAGTAGTTGTAGTCGCCCACCACGGCGTCGGCCCAGTGGGTCATTTCCTGCGCGAGGAAATACGGGCAGACCGCATGCGCCAGCGCAATGTCGCGCAGCGCCTGCCGGTCGAGCCAGGCCACCTGCACAGCCTGCTCGCGCGCGGCCGGCAGCCGGTCGTAGAAGCCCTTGGCCAGCGGGCAGGCATCGCCGTGGCAGGCGCGGTCGGGGTATTCGCACACCTTTTCACGCGCCGCGAGTTCGAGCACGCGCAGCCGGTCGGCCCCTTTTTTGTCGTGCTGCCCCTTGTCGAGCACGCGCAACGCATCGAGCGCCACCGGTCGGCCGGAGGTCTTGGCGGTGAGGAAGAAGATCTTGTCGATCTTTCCCGCGGCCCGCGCCTTGAGCAGCGGGAAGATGGTGGCGAGCGTCTTGCCGATGCCGGTGGGCGCCTGCGTCATGAGGCAGCGGCTGTTCACGGCCGCGCGGTAGACGGCCTCGGCCAGTTCGCGCTGGCCGGTGCGGAATGCGCGGTAGGGGAATTCGAGCCGGGCCAGGGCCTGGTCGAGCGCGCCGCGGTGCCCGGCTTCGCTGGCAGCCCATGCGCTGTACCGGTCGCACAGCGACTCGAAGTGCGCGCGCAAGGCGTCGCGGGTGTGGTGCTCCTCGAGCACGGTTTCGTCGCCGCTGGCCAGGTCGAGGTAGACCAGCGCCACGGTCATTTCTTCGTGACCGTGCAGTTCGCACAGCATCCAGCCGTAGCTGCGGGCCTGCGCCCAGTGCAAGGCGCGGTGGTTGCCGCGGATCGCGTCGAAGTCGCCGCGGAAGGTCTTGATTTCCTCGACCCGGGCCGCTTGCCCCCTGCGCACCTCGTAGCCGTCGGCCCGCCCGCGCACCCGCAGCGTGCCGCAGGTGGTGTCGAGCCCGACCTCGCTTTCGTACCCGTCGCCGCGCCGGTTCTGCACCAGCGCATGGCCGGCCATGCCTTCCTGCGCGCTGGGCGCAGGCACGAAGCGCAGGTCGAGGTCGCCCGCCTTCGCGCCGAAGGCGCACAGGGCCTTGACGGAAACGACGTGCGCAACAGGGGGTGCCGCGGCTTGCGGACTGGAGGGTACGGGGCCCATCTCGTTGGAGCTGTATGAATTTACAGTATACCGAGGCATGCCTCACACTGTGGCCCCACCCACCTTCTTGTCCTGACGGGGCTTTCTCCGACAGGGTGACCTGATTTTTTCGGCAAAACTTGACAAGTTTTGCTTACAAATGCGTCCGATGAATACTCCCACCGCGATCGACCCCGAAGACTTTGAACGGCTGCTGGGCCGCAACATCAAGCTGCCGCTGATCGGCGGCGTGTTCGGCGCCGTGGTGTTCGTCGGGTTGATCCTGTTCTTGCTCAACACCATCGGCTGGGTCGAGCACACCGACCGCGTCACCCGTGCCGCCAGCGAGCTGCAACGCCAGAGCATCGACATGGAAACCGGCATGCGCGGTTTCCTGATCACCGGCGACGAAAGCTTCCTGGAGCCCTACCAGAGCGCGGTGCCGCGCATCAAGGGCGACACGGCCGCGCTGCGCGAGCTGGTGTCCGACAACCGCCAGCAGGTGGAGCGCGTCGACCGCATCGCGGGCATCCAGGCCACCTGGCTGGAGTTCGCGCGCAGCCTGATCGCCGCGCGCCGCTCCGGCGAAGACGCCCAGGCCCAGGTGCGCCTGGGCCGCGGCAAGCGGCTGACCGACGACATGCGCGCGGAGTTCAACGCGTTCATGAACACCGAGCAGACGCTGCGCTTCCAGCGCAACAACGACGCCAACCGCACCGCGTGGTGGACGGTCGGCCTGTTCCTGCTGTTCACGGTGGGCTTCACCGGCCTGGTCGCCTACTTCGGCCGGCGGCAGCTGGTGCGGCTGTCTGACAGCTACGACGTGGTGCTGAAGGAACAGGCCGCCCATGCGGAGCGGCTCGCCCACGAGGCCTGGCTGCGCAGCGCGCAGACCGAGCTGGTGGGCGACCTGGTCGGCGAGCTGAGCGCACCGGACATGGGCCGCAAGGTGCTTGCGTTCTTCTCGCGCTACTTGGGCAGCGCAGTCGGGGCTCTGTACGTGCGCGAGCGCCACGGCCCGCTGCGCCGGGCGGCGAGCTACGGGTTCTCGAGCGCGTCCGAGGCCACGCCGCAGGTGTTCTCCCCCACCGAGAGCCTGATCGGCCAGGCCGCGGCCGAGCGGCGCCGCATGCTGATCGACCCGGTCGACGCCGACTACCTGAAGGTCAACTCCGGCCTGGGCCACATGTCGCCCAAGGCCGTGCTGCTGCTGCCGGTGTCGGACGGCGGCGCGGTCAACGGCGTGATCGAGCTCGGCCTGCCGGGCCCGCTGGACGATCGCTGCAACCAGCTGCTGGACGTGGTGGCCGACGACATCGGCACCTCGCTGGCGGCGGCGCGCTACCGCGAGCAGTTGCAGGACGTGCTGGCCGAGACCCAGCAGCTCAACGAGGAGCTGCAGGTGCAGCAGGAAGAGCTGCGCACCGCCAACGAAGAACTCGAGGAACAGTCGCGCGCCCTGCGCGCCTCGCAGGCCATGCTGGAAAACCAGCAGGCCGAGCTGGAGCAGACCAACAGCCAGCTCTCGGAACGCACCGAGGCGCTGGACCAGCGCAACACCGCGCTGCGCCGCGTGCAGCGCGACCTGGAAGACCGTGCCGACGAGCTGCAGCGCTCCAGCCGCTACAAGTCGGAGTTCCTGGCGAACATGTCGCACGAGCTGCGCACGCCGCTCAACAGCGCGCTCATCCTGGCCAAGCTGCTGGGCGACAACCCGCAGGGCAACCTCACGGCGGAGCAGGTGAAGTTCGCGGATTCGATCTACTCGTCGGGCAACGACCTGCTGGTGCTGATCAACGACATCCTGGACATCGCGAAGGTCGAGGCCGGCAAGCTCGAGGTGGTGACCGAAGACGTGTCGCTCGCCAGGCTGGCGCAGAGCCTGGAGAGCACCTTCAGCCCGCTGTCGACGCAAAAGAGCCTTGGCTTTCGCCTGGAGATCCGGCCCGACGCGCCGGCCACGCTGGTCACCGACCGCCAGCGCGTGGAGCAGATCCTGAAGAACCTGCTGTCGAACGCGCTGAAGTTCACCGACCGCGGCGAAGTGGCGCTGGAGGTGTCGCCGACCGCGAACGGCGGCGCGGCTTTTTCGGTGTCCGACTCGGGCATCGGCATCGATCCGGCGCAGCACGAGCTGATCTTCGAGGCCTTCCGCCAGGCCGACGGCACCACCAGCCGCCGCTACGGCGGCACCGGCCTGGGCCTGTCGATTTCACGCGACCTCACGCAGCTGCTGGGCGGCACGCTCACCGTGCGCAGCACACCGGGCCAGGGCAGCACCTTCGTGCTCGAACTGCCGGCCAGGGCACCGCAGGCGGACGCCGCGTCGTCTTCCTTGTCGTCTTCCTTGCCGCCTTCTTCTGCCTCCTCGCATTCGTCCTTCGCGCCCTCACCCGGCTCGGCGGTCTACTCGCCCAGGGCCATGGCCGTACCCGCCGCACCTCAGGCGCCCAAGCCCACACCCGTGCCTGCGCCCCAGTTCGCCGACGACCGCACGCTTCCGCGCGACCAGGTGCGCCGCGTGCTGGTGATCGAGGACGAGCCGCAGTTCGCGCACATCCTCTATGACCTGGCCCACGAACTGGGCTACCGCTGCCTGGTGGCGCACGGCGCGAACGACGGCTTCGAGCTGGCCACGCAGTTCCTGCCCGACGCGATATTGCTCGACATGCGCCTGCCCGACAGCACCGGCCTCGACGTGCTGCAGCGCCTGAAGGACTCCCCGCACACGCGCCACATTCCCATCCACGTGGTGTCGGCCGCCGAAAACGCCCAGGGCGCCGCGCTGCAGATGGGTGCCATCGGCTATGCGCTGAAGCCCGCCACGCGCGACGAACTGATGAAGGTGTTCGGCCGGCTCGAGGAAAAGCTCACGCAGAAGGTCAAGGTCGTGCTGCTGGTGGAAGACGACGCGCTGCAGCGCGAGAGCGTGATCCGGCTGATCGGCGACGACGACATCGAGATCGTGGCGGTGGGCTCCGGCGAAGAGGCGCTGGAGCTGCTGCGCACCCGCGTGTTCGACTGCATGATCACCGACCTGAAGCTGCCCGACATGCAGGGCAGCGAGCTGCTCAAGGCCATGGCGGCGGAGGAGATCGTGTCGTTCCCGCCGGTCATCGTCTACACCGGGCGCAACCTCACGCGCGACGAGGAAACCGAGCTGCAGCGCTACTCGCGCTCGATCATCATCAAGGGCGCGCGTTCGCCCGAACGCCTGCTCGACGAAGTGACGCTGTTCCTGCACAAGGTGGAGGCCGAACTGTCCACCGAGCGCCAGGGCATGCTGAAGACGGTGCGCGGACGCGACCGCATCTTCGAGGGCCGCACCATCCTGCTGGTGGACGACGACGTGCGCAACATCTTCGCGCTGACCAGCGCGCTGGAGGCGCGCGGCGCCATGGTCGAGATCGGCCGCAACGGCCGCGAGGCGCTGGAAAAGCTCGACCAGGTCAGCGAGATCGACCTGGTGCTCATGGACGTGATGATGCCGGAGATGGACGGCCTGGAGGCCACGCGCCGGCTGCGCGCCAACCCGCGCTTCGAGAAGATGCCGGTGATCGCCATCACCGCGAAGGCCACCAAGGACGACCGCGAGCAGTGCCTGGCCGCCGGCGCCAACGACTACCTGGCCAAGCCGGTGGACCTGGAGCGCCTGTTCTCGATGCTGCGCGTGTGGATGCCGAAGATGGAGCGCCTGTGACACAACCGCCCTTGCCCCCTTCGCCCGGCACGTCCGCCCCCCAGCTGCACCCGCTCAGCGACACGGAGATCGAGCTGCGCCTGCTGATGGAGGCGATCTACCTCAAGTACAGCTACGACTTTCGCAACTACACCGTGGCCTCGCAGAAGCGCCGCGTGCTGCATGCGCTCGACCAGCTCGGGCTGCCCAGCATCTCTGCGCTGCAGGACAAGGTGCTGCGCGACCCGGGCCTGTTCGGGCGGCTGCTGCAGTTCCTGACCATTCCGGTGAGCGAGATGTTCCGCGACCCGCCGTACTTTCTGGCGCTGCGCCAGCACGTGGTGCCGATCCTGCACACCTACCCTTCGGTGAAGGTGTGGGTGGCGGGCTGCAGCACCGGCGAGGAGGTGTTCTCGCTGGCGATCCTGCTGCGCGAGGAAGGCCTTCTGGCGCGCACGCAGATCTACGCCACCGACATCAACCCGGCCTCGCTGGAGAAGGCGCGCCAGGGCATCTTTCCGCTGGAGGCGATCCGCGGCTACACCACCAACTACCAGCGCGCGGGCGGGCGCAGCTCGTTCTCGGACTACTACACCGCCGCCTACGAAGCCGCGCGCTTCGACCCCTCGCTGTGCGCTGACGTGATCTTTGCCGACCACAGCCTGGCCACCGACAGCGTGTTCGCGGAAACACAGCTGGTGTCGTGCCGCAACGTGCTGATCTACTTCAACCGGCAGCTGCAGGACCGGGCGCTGGGCCTGTTCCACGAGTCGCTGTCGCACCGCGGTTTTCTGGGGCTGGGCTCCAAGGAAAGCATCGACTTCTCGGGCTACGCGGACCGCTTCGAGACGCACGCCCGCGTCGAGCGCATCTACCGCAAGCTCGCATGAGAAAGCAGCTGCGCTCATCCATTCAGAAGCGCGTGGACGCCGTGGTGCTGGGCGCCTCGGCCGGCGGCATCGATGCGCTGTGCACGCTGCTGCACGACCTGCCCGCCACCTGGCAACTGCCGATGGCGGTGGTGCTGCACCTGCCCGAGGACCACGACAGCCACCTGGCCGAGATCTTCGCGCAGCGCCTGCCCTTCGCCGTGCGCGAGGCGGTCGACAAGATGCCGCTCGCCGGCGGCAGCCTGTACTTTGCGCCGCCGGGCTACCACCTGTCGATCGAGCGCGAGCGCACGTTTTCGCTGAGCTGCGAGCCGCCCGTGCTGTTCTCGCGGCCGTCGATCGACGTGCTGATGAACTCCGCCGCCGATGCCTACGGCCCCGCCCTCGCGGGCTTTTTGCTGACCGGCGCCAACTACGACGGCGCCGAAGGCCTCCACCGCATTCACCTGGCCGGCGGACTCACCGCCGTCCAGGAACCGAACGAAGCCCAGATTTCCACCATGCCCCAAGCCGCCATCGCGCGCCACGCCCCCGACTACGTGCTCCCCTTGCGCCAGCTGCGCGAACTGCTGCTTCAACTGGAGGCCGCCCATGAACATTGACATCGAAAGCAAGCTGCTGATCGTCGATGACCTGCCGGAGAACCTGCTGGCGCTGGAGGCGCTCATTCGCGCGCCGGGCCGCGTGGTGTACCGCTCGGCCTCGGCCGAGGCCGCGCTGGCGCTGCTGCTGGAGCATGAATTCGCGCTGGCCATCGTCGACGTGCAGATGCCGGGCATGAACGGCTTCGAGCTGGCCGAGCTGATGCGCGGCACCGAGCGCACGCGGCACATTCCCATCATCTTCGTGAGCGCCGCCGGGCGCGAGCTGAACTACGCGTTCCAGGGCTACGAGAGCGGCGCGGTCGACTTCCTGCACAAGCCGCTGGACCCGCACGCGGTGGTCAGCAAGGTGAACGTGTTCGTCGACCTGTACCGGCACCGCAAGGCCCTGCGCCACGAAATGGAGTCGCTGGCCGCCGCGCATCGCAAGCAGGAAGAGCTGGTTGCGCAGCTGCAGCACACCCAGCACGAGCTGGAGCGGGCGGTGCGCATGCGCGACGACTTCATGTCGATGGTGTCGCACGAGCTGCGCACGCCGCTGAACACGCTGTACCTTGAAGCGCAACTGCGGCAGCTGCACCTGTCCAAGGGCAACCTGGCCAACTTCGCGCCGGACCGCCTGCCCGCCATGATCGAGCGCGACCAGCGGCAGATCCGCAACATGGTGCGGCTGATCGACGACATGCTCGACGTGACCCGCATGCGTCGCGACGCACTGTCGATCCAGACCAAGCCGGTGGACCTGACCGTGCTGGCGCGTGCCGTGGTCGAGAACCTGCGCCAGCAGGCCGAAGCCGCCGGCGCGGTCATCATGCTGGACGCGCCGGCCGAGCTGCACGGCGTCTGGGACGAGTTCCGCATCGAACAGGTGCTGACCAACCTGCTGACCAACGCGCTGCGCTACGGCGGCGGCAAGCCGGTGCAGATGGTGGTGCGCGAGGTTGACGGCACCGCCCAGGTGGCCGTGCGCGACCAGGGCATCGGCATCGCGAGCGAGGACCAGGGGCGCATCTTCGAGCAGTTCGAGCGCACCGCCGACAGCCGCAAGCATGCGGCCGGGCTGGGCCTGGGGCTCTACATCACGCGCAAGATCGTGGACCTGCACGGCGGGCACATCGGCGTGGAGAGCGTGCCGGGCGAAGGCTCGCGCTTCGTGGTCGACCTGCCGCTGCACGCAAAGGACGCCGAAAACAGCCCCCTGCCGTAGGCATGCGCCTACGGCAGGGCGCGTGCAGGGCCGCGATACTGCCCTATTCGACTTACTTCAAAGAGAGCTTTTTTGTGAATGTGCTGATCGTCGACGACAACGAAGCCGCGGCCGACCTGCTGCAGGAATTGCTGAGCCTGCAGCAGCACACGGCGCGCTGCACCTACACGGCGCAACAGGCGCTGGACGCAGCGGCCACCGAGAGCTTCGACGCCGCGCTGATCGACCTGACGCTGCCCGACTTTCCGGGCACCGAGGTGGCCAGGCGGCTTCGCGCCAGCACGGCCGAAGGCACGCCGAAACTGCTGGTCGCCATCTCGGGCTTCTCGGCACAGGACAGCGGCGGCCAGGCGGCCGCAGGGCTGTTCGACCACCATCTGCAAAAGCCGATCGACATCGACACGCTGGAGCGGATTTTGGGCGGGACGCCCTAGCCTCAGCGCCTCTTGCTGCGCCTCGACGCGCTGGCCATCGCTTCGTAGCGGTACACGCGAAACCCCTCCCGCTGCATGAAGCTGAGCGGCTCCCAGCCGCGTGCCAGCGCACAGTCGGTGATCTGTGCCATCTGTACGCCGAGGTAGTCCTGCAGGCTGTCGGCCACCGCGAGCTCGAACTTCCTGAGTTCGCGGTCCAGCGATTCGATCGCGGCGATCGCGGCTTCGACGGTGGTGAAGGGACGCACATGCGTCACCGCGTTGCTGCGCACCAGGGCGCGCGGCTGCGGACGACTGTCCGCGCCGAAGTTCACGCTGGCCCCGCCGTCCATGCCGTTGAGGCCGCCGATGCTCATTGCGTTCATGCCTTGAATCCCATGTGTCGCTCCTCCTGCGCTTCAACGCAGGTGAACCACCCAAGGCAAGCGGCATGCCTTGCGCAAACCCGGGGGAAACGGCGTGCCAGAGGCGCCGAAGCGGCCGCAAAGCCACACAAATGTGAATTGATGTGACTTTTTCGTCGCATCCTGAAACAAAAATGGCATGCCAGCTGGCATGCCATTTTTCAGAAAACCTTCAGCCACCGGGACGGCTGCAAGGCTGGCCGACGCTCAATCGCGCTCGTCGTACCAACCGTTCGGCGGACGGTAGGGATAGCCGGGTCCGTAGTAGACCCGGCCGGGCGGCGGCGCGTAGAGGGGCGCCGGGCGGTAGTACACGGGCGGCGGCGGCCGGTAATAGACCGGTGGCGGCGCTTCGTAGTAGATGGGCGCCGGATACGGATAGACCGGCGGCGGCGCGTAGTACGGTGCCGGGTAGGCCACGCCAGGCGTGCCGATCTGAACCGACCAGCTGCCGCGCGCGCTGGCCGCGCCCGCTGCCAGCAACGCGACGGCCGCTACGGCGCCGACGGCGGCCCATTTGAAAACAGAAGATTGAAGTTTGAAATTCACAGGGGCTCCGGGGCCAAGGGCGGACGGTGTCCGGGTGCCCAGACAACGCCGCAACCTGTGCCACGGTGCACCGGGCGGCGCAAAAGCGGGTTGCCAAAGGCGAGCGACCCGCGGCGTCCGCAGCTCAATGTGGGTCAGCGCGCAATTTCGCGGCGCGAGAGCATCACGTCGCCACCGGTCGTGTTGAAGGCGATGGTGGGCGCGCTGAAATCGCTCAAGGGGGCACCCAGGCCGATTTCGCCGCTGCCGTGCAGCACGCACTCTTCGCGGCGCAGGGCGATCTCGGTGCTCGGCCCGCCGTTGCCGTGAAAGCGCACCCAGGTGCCGTAGGTGCTGACGTCGATGAGCACGCAACTGCCCTGGCGCATCTCGATGCGCGCATGCAGCCGCGACACGCGCGGATCGTTCACCACGAACTGCGCGTCGTCGACACGGCCCAGGTGGATCGGCAGCTGTTCGATGCGGAACATCGAGCGCACGTCGAGCCAGGCCAGCTCGATCTGCCCGAACGAGGAGTCGGGCATGCGCGACGGTGCGAGCGAGGCGGGCACCGTGAGAAAGGAGGTCACCTCTTCCTGCCAGTCGATGCGATGCACGACCGGCATCTCGCTGCGACCGCGAATGTTGATGTGGCCCAAGTCCCGGTGCTGCACTGACCCTTCGTGCAACTGCGAGATGACCGCATCGGTCACCCAGATCTGGCCGGGGCCCGCCAGGTCGCTGAGCCGCGAGGCCAGGTTGACGGCGTCGCCGTAGCAGTCGCCCTCGACCTCGACCACCTCGCCGCTCGCCACGCCAATCTGCAACGCCATGCGCAACGGCTCCGGCCACACGAGCAGGCGCTTCTGGTGATAGCGCTGCAGTTCGATGACGGCATGCGTGGCGGCGGCACCCGTCGAAAAAATGGCGAACACGCCGTCGCCGAGCGACTTCACGACACGGCCGCCGTGCGTCTGGCATACGCCGCCGATCCATTGCGTCAGCCGCGTGACGGTTTCCGTGGCTCGCGCATTCCCCATGGCCTCGAAGACCCTGGTACTTCCCGTCAAGTCCGCGAATACGACTGTGGAATTGACACCCATGTTCTTGTGATTCTCGTTTTCAGATCGCTGTTGGTAAATGGCCGAGTCCCCACGTTACCCTGCAAACCATTTCCGTCGCTTGTGTGCATTGCCGCAAAAAGTGGAACGGCTTGCACGCCATATTTGTTGACGTTACATGTATACGCAACTTGCAACAGATCAGATGCGGGACAGTCATTCTTTGATTTGTAGTACTTTAGGAAACAAAAACAAACTACAAAAAAGACCTCTAAGTAAAGCGTGTTGTTTACAAACAAGGAACACTGTTCCGGATCTTGTGCAATCGTGAACTGACGCTTAAGGTATCGAACGTCACTGCTCCCAGCAATACGCTTTTTGTCCCATGCTCTTTCGTCGCATTCTTCGCCTGCTGAACCTGCCCGGCTTTGGTTCCCGTCAGGCTGCAGAGAGCCAATTGGGGCGCATCCGCACCGCAATGCTCTCGGTGCTCCAGGACCATGGCGGCAATTCGGTACAGCGCGTAAGCCAGCGGGTGCGCTTTGCGGCCGATGTCGAGTCGCTTTGGTATCTGCGCCAGGACGTGATGATTGCGCTGAGCGCGATCGACGGCGAAACCGCCGCGCGCCACCAGATGAAAACCATCAACAGCATGTTCAAGGGCGGCCTGCCCGGCTCGATGGGCCCCAGGGCCCACCAGCGCTTCACGCACGACGCCTGACCTGACCCACGCGTCAAGCAGCAACGGCCCTTCGGGGCCGTTTCTTTTTTCAATGCGCGTGGTGCTGATGGTCGTGCCCGTGGTGATCGTGATCGCCGGCCTCGTGCCGGTGACCCCAGACCAGAAACACGTCGCGCCCCTCGGCGGCCATCGACACCTTGGCGCCGACCGGAAGCAGTACCTTTGTGGCAACGTGCCCGAACGGCAAGCCAGCCAGCACGGGCACCTTGAGCGAAGCACGCAGCCGGTCGATCACGGTGTTGATGCCAAAGCCGCGGTCATAGCCCGGCACCTTGCGCACACCCGTGAACTGGCCGAACACGATGGCACGTTGACGCGCGAGCACGCCGGCCATCTTCAACTGGTCGAGCATGCGTTCGACGCGGTACGGGTGTTCGTTGGTGTCCTCGATGAAGAGCACGCCCTTGTCGATGGCTGGAAAGTACGGCGTGCCGAGCAGGCTGGTCAGCACGCAGAGGTTGCCGCCCCACAGCACCGCGTCCTGCACGGCCTTGAACTTCAGGTCGGCGTCGCGCGCGGGCATGCGCCAGCCGGTGCCTTCGCCCTGCCCGCTCACGAGGTCGTCGAAGCAGGCTTCCATGATGTCGTCGGGGCCGGCTTCGGCGCCGAAGTCTTCGCCGACCGCAGGCCCGGCCCACGTGACGGCGCCGGTCTTGGCAAGCAAGGCGTTCTGCAGCGCGGTGAAGTCGCTGCAGCCGACGAACTCGGTGCCCTTGCCGATCGCCTTGGCAATGGCCTTGTAGGGCAGCGCATCGAGGATGCGCGTGAGGCCGTAGCCGCCACGCGCGATGAGCGCCACGTCGGCACCGCTGGCGGCGGCGCGCGAAATTGCCGCGAGCCGCGTGGCGTCGTCGCCTGCAAAACGCTGATGCACCGAAAGTGCCGCGTCGTCGACTTCGACCTCGTGGCCCAGCGCCTTGAGCCGCTTCACGCCGCGGCGGAAGGCAGCCTTGTCGCGAATGGCACTGGAGGGGGAATAGATGTAGATGTGTTTGGTCACGTGGTCGAGTATCCCATTGCGTTGCGCACTTCAAGAGCGAGCGCCCGTGCCTGCGCCGACGTCGGCCCCGAGGACGATGCGATGGGCCCGAGCGCGCGCAGTGCGGCTTCGTAGCCACGGTCGGGGTACGGCGCGCGCCATGCGTCTTCGATGGGCTCGTCGCCGTCGGGTGCGACGAGCGTCGCGACGAAAAGCTCAGGCACGATGGCCTGCAGCAGCGCGGCAAGTTCGGTGGCGGCCGCGCTGTGCACCAGCACCAGCGGGCCCGCCTGCACGCCCGCGAGCCATTCACGCAGCACTTCACCATGCCACGCCAGCGTGTGCATGGTCTCGCGCTTGGGCTTGTCGCTCCGCCCGAAGCCGACCAGGTCGGGCACCAGCGTGCGCAGGCCCGGGAGGCCCACCAAGTGACGGAAGAAGTAGCCCCATTCGCCCGGGCCGTGCAGGCACAGGCAGGCTGCGAGCCTTTCACCTTCACTGCCTTCACTGCTTCCACCGCTTTCATCGAGGTAGTGCATGCGCCAGCCGTGCAGCGCCGGCAGGTCCTGCACATGATGCGGAGCGAAGCTGTAGTCCTCCAGCGCGGCAAAGCGTTCGGCCGGCGTGCGCAGCGCGTCGTCGCGCAAGGGCTCGGCCTGTGCGCGCGCGGCGCTTCGGCGTTGCTGGAAGAAGGCCTGCAGCACCTCGGCGCATTCGTCGGCCAGCACCCCGCCCTGCACCTTCGTGCGGTGGTTCAGCCGCGGCTCGGCAAAAAGATCGAGCACCGAACCGGCCGCGCCGGTCTTCGGATCGGTCGCGCCGAACACCACGCGCGCCAGGCGCGAATGCAGCATGGCCCCCGAACACATGGCGCACGGCTCGAGCGTGACGAACAGCTCGCAGCCGTCGAGCCGGTAGTTGCCCAGGGCCGCGGCGCCGGCGCGCAGCGCGTTGATTTCCGCGTGCGCGCTCGGGTCGTGCTGCGCCACGGGGGTGTTGCGGCCGGCGGCGAGGAGCCGGCCGTTCTTCACCAGCACCGCGCCGACGGGCACCTCACCCGCCGCGGCGGCCAGGCGCGCCTCGGCCAGCGCGAGCGCCATCCAGTGCGCGTCGCTCGGCGAGCTTGCTGGGGCGGCCTCAGTTGTCATCCGGCATCTGGCGCGTCTTGGCTACCGCATCGAGCGCGTCCTTGACCTGCTGCTGAACGCGCTGCGCCTGGTCGTGAGCAGTGCCGGGCGACTCCCCGGCAACCGGCGGCACGCCCACGGGTGCAGCCACGCTGGTCATCTGCTTCTTCGCGACCAGCCCGACGATCAGCAGGGCCAGCACGAGGCCGATCAATCCGAATCCACGCATCTCAGCGGCCTTCGGTCGCGGGCATGCCGAGGCGGTCCATCCACGCGGCCAATGCCTGCTCGTCCGGCGTGCCCGCGCTGTACATGGCGTGCATGGCGGCATGCGATTCGCGCCGGTGCTGGTTGAGCTTGACCTTGCATTGCAGCGCCGTCACGCGCAGCTCGAAACCGACGATGCCTGCCAGCATCTTGAGCTGGAACTCCTCGCCCAGGTCTCGCCATTGCCGCGCATACGCCGGCTCATGGTCGCCGATGAGTTTCTTCAACAACGCGTCCTTCGCGCCCGGCTCCTCGATCAGCCGCGCCTCGACGGTGCAATGCACGGCGAGGTAGTTCCACGTCGGCACGCGCGCCAGGTCGGGATAGACCGACGGCGACAGGTAGGCATGCGGGCCGAGAAAGGTGACGGTCGCCCTGGGCCGCGCCTGCAGGTAGCGCCAGTGCGGATTGGGCTTGGCGCAATGGCCCCACAGGACCAGCTCGTCGCCCTCTCGCTGTTCGGCCACCAGCGGCAGGTGCGAGACGTAGGGCAGGCCGTCGTCGTCGTTCGAAATGAGGCTCGCGAACGGGTGCGAGCGCATCAGCTCCAGCGCGATGGCCGGGTCCTTGGCGTTGAACTGCGGGGGCATGTACATGGGACGGTTTCCTCGTGGGGCGAGGTCCGATTGTCCCCGAGCCGGCCTATCTTGCGCGCGTTGCGCGCGCTTCTTCCAGCAGTTTCACCATGGCCGTGTAGCCGCGCGCCTTCGCCAGTTGCAGCGGTGTATTGCCCTGGCGGTCGGCCAGCGCGAGGCTGGCGCCGGCACCGACCAGTGCGGCCAGCGTGCGCTGGTGGCGCGGGCCGCCGTCGCCGAGCACGATGGACTCGATCACCGCCGTCCAGTGCAGGTTGTTGACATGGTCCAGCGGCGCACCGGCCGCGATCAACCGGCGCACCACCTCGTCGTTCCCCAGGTGCGCGGCCGCAATGAGCGCAGTGCCGTCGTAGCGGCTCGTGGTCTGCCCGGCATTGGCGCCGAGCGACAGCAAAACAGAGAGCGTGGCGGCATCGTCGGCCACCGACGCGATGGTGACCGCGTCGTAGCGGTCGTCCTCGAGCAGGTCGAGATTGGCGCCGGCCTTGGCCAGCAGCTTGACGGCCTCGCGCTGCCGCGCATGCGTGGCGACCTGCAGCGGCGTGCGGCCGCGCGTGTCGCGCGCATCGAGGTTCGCGCCCGAGGCGATCAGGCTCCTGAGCTTCGCCAGGTCGCCGTGCCACGCGGCCTGGTGCAACCCGTCGTAGGCCAGCACCTCGGCCGCGAGCGGCGGCACCTGGGCGCACGCGACCGTCGACACGCCCAACCCGAGCGCGACGACCAGCATGCCCGACCCGATGCCGCGCGCGAACATCAGAGCAGGCCCTTGACCTTGTCGATGGCCGCGTTGGCGCACTGCTCGTCGAGGTGGCCGCCGGGCGCGCCGCCCACGCCGACCGCGCCGATCACCTCGTTGCCCGACTTCACCGGCACGCCGCCGCCCAGCAGCAGCACGCCCGGCAGGTACACCAGGTTGGCGCCGCCGGGGTTCTTTTGCGAGCCTTCCATCATGGCTTGCGTGGGCGCCTTCGACGAAGCCGAGGTCCAGGCCTTGCGCTCGCTCGAAGCCAGCGTGTGCGGGCCGGCATTGTCGGCGCGCTGCACGGCACGCACAGTGCCGGCGCGGTCGACCACGGTGGCCGCCACGTTGTAGCCGTTGGCCGCACAGGCTGCCACGGCTTCAGACGCGAGCTGATTGGCCAGCGCGAGCGACATGTTCTTTTCGGTACGGACGGCCGGCGCGGGCGTCTGGGCCTGTGCGACAGAAGCTGCAAGCAGGACGGCGAGGCTGCCGAGGCGAAGAGCGGTTTGCATTGTTCGTTTTCTCCAGTGGATTCGGGTGTTCGCGCCGGCTGTTGCCGACGGCTGCGCCACTGTAGAAAAACCAAGCGCCCGCAGCCATTCGTACGGCTACGCGCGGTGCTCCGTAGAACTACGCAGCCCTGTCCACCAGCACGGCATAGCGCCGGATCAGCTGGGCCAGCGAATCGCAACCGAGCTTGGCGAACAGGTTGGCGCGATGCGTCTCGACCGTGCGCGGCGACAGCGCGAGTTCGCGCGCGATCTCCTTGTTGGTGAGCCCCTGCACGATGAAGCCCAGCACCTCGCGCTCGCGTTCAGACAGCTGCGCCACCTGCTCGCGCGCCGCGTTGTCGGCCTGCGAACGTTCGCGCGAGCGAACATGCTGGCGCACCGCGTGCTGCAACGCTTCGAGCAACTGCTCGTCGTCCACCGGCTTTTCGAGGAACTCGGCCGCGCCGGCCTTGAAGGCACGGCGGCACATCTCGACCGTGCCGTGGCCGGTGAGCATGATCACGGGCTGGTCGACCCCCTGCGCCACCAGCCGGTCGAGCACCGTGAGCCCGCTGATTCCGGGCATGCGCACGTCCAGCACGATCGCGCCCACGCTCGCTCGGTCGAAGCCGTCGATGAAGGCCTGCGGGTCGGCCCAGGCCTGCACGCGCAGGCCGACCGTGCCGATCAGCAGCGACAGGCCGTCGCGCACCGCCTGGTCGTCGTCGATCAGGTGGATGAGCGGCGACTGCGGTTGGTGGGGGGCTGGGGCGTTCATGACGAACGCTCCGCGGTGGGAGCGACGAGCGGCAGCAGCAAGGTGAAGCGCGCGCCGCGCGGCGACACGTTGGCCGCACCCAGGCTGCCGCCCATGCCGCTGGCCAGCGTTTCACTGAGGCTCAGGCCCAGGCCCAGCCCGCCTTCGCGCGTGCTGAAGAACGGCTCGAACAGGCGCGGCAGCGCCTCGGGCGCAATGCCGCGGCCGTTGTCGGTCACGGTCAGCACGCCCTCCTGCCCGTTGCGCCCGACCGACACCACGAGCCGGCGCTCGGCGGCGGGCACCAGCTCGAGCGCCTGCAGCGCATTCATCAGCAGGTTGTGAACGATCTGCTCCAGCGCCACCGCCTCCGCCTGCACGCGCACCGGCGCCTGCGCCGCGGCGTCGAACTGCGCGGCCACGGTGCGCTGCGCGAACTCGGGCGCCAGCAGGTGCATGGCGCTGCGCACCACCTCCTGCAGCACCAGCGGCTTCACATCGCCGCCGGCTTCGGGCCGCTCGATCACGCGGCGCAGGCGCCCCACCACGCCGGCCGCACGGCGCGCCTGCTCCACGGCCTGCCCCATCGCGTTGCGCGCGGTGGCCAGGTCCGGCGGGTCGTCGTCGAGCAGGCGGCGCGCGGCCTGCGCGTTGGCCAGTACGGCCGTCAGCGGCTGGTTGAGTTCGTGTGCCAGGCCGGCCGACAGCTCGCCCAGTGCATTGAGCCGCGCGACCTGCCCCAGGCGCAGCAGCTCTTCGGCCCGCCGCCGCGCGATGCGCTGGCGCTGCGCAGCCCACAGCCCGCCCAGCAAGGCGGCCGTGGCGACGGCCCAGGCGGCAATGCCGCGCCACGGCAACTCACCCCAGCCCACCTGCCGTTCGGCCACCACGTCGAAAGGCTGGCTCGGAGACGCCAGCGCCTTGGTCAGCCCGAAGCGCCAGCCGTTGGCCGCCGGCACGCCCGGCTGCAGCACCAGTTGCTGACCGTCGCGCTGCAGGCTCAGGCGCACCGGGCTGCGCTGCGGGTTCATCGGCCAGTCGCGCCACGGCACGGAGCCGGCCAGGTCGATGTCCAGTGCGTAGCTGAACGGCGTGGCGCCCATCACGAGCACATAGCGGCCGTGGGCCAGGTCGAGGGTGGCGAGCTCGGCGCGGCGCTGGTCGCGCGAGCGCGCTTCCGCCGCCGCCAGCGCCTGTGCCGTGGTGCCCATCTGCGGTATGTCGGGCCAGGGCTCGTCGCGCTCGCGCCGCTGCACGCGCAGGATCGACGAGTACACCGAAGGAAGGCGCTGCTCGGCATGCTCGGCGCCGGTGCTGGGCTCCAGCAGCGCGAACGTGGCGAGCACGGCGTCGTACTGCACCATCTGCTGGCTCAGCAGGCGGTGCGCAATGCGCACGTCGGTCTCGAAGTCCTGGTGCATCTGCGCGAGCTCGGCGCGCGCGATCCACACCGCGCCCACGGCGGTGAGCGCCAGCCATGCCAGCCACCAACCGCCCTGCGTACGCAACCACTGTTTCATGGCGCGGATTGTGCCCGCCGCGCCAGGCCAAGCCCGGCCGGTTCGATGTTGGCCGAGAATGCCGCCCCAGACATGGCCGAAGTACAGGACTCCCTTTTCCCCGAGCTGCCGCCGCCCGAAGAGGCGCCCGCGGCAGCGCCACCGCCTTCGAAGGCAGACGCAGAAACGCCCGCCAGGAAGAAGTCGCGCACCGGCACCGTCGAGCCCGCGCCGACCGACCCCGCCCTCGTCGAACTGGCCGCCGCGCTGCCGCCCAACCTGCGGCTTGGCACCTCGTCGTGGAGCTACCCCGGCTGGGCCAACCTCGTATGGGACGGCGAATACGCCGAGAGCGTGCTGTCGAAGCACGGCCTGCACGCACTCGCCAAGCACCCGCTGTTTCGCACCGTGAGCCTGGACCGCAACTTCTACCGCGCCCTCACCGCGAGCCAGTACGCGCGCTATGCGGCCATGGTGCCCGACGACTTCCGCTTCATGGTGAAGGCGCCCAGCCTGGTGAGCGACGCCACCGTGCGCGACGAAAGCGGGCGCGGCATGCAGGCCAACCCGGTGTTCCTGAGCCCTGACATCGCGCGGCAGGAGTTCGTGCTGCCCGCGCTCGAAGGCCTGGGCCACCGCATCGGCGTGCTGGTGTTCCAGCTGAGCCCGATTCCGGGCCACATCCTGGCCGACCAGCCCGCGCTGCTCGCGCGCATTGCAGAAATGCTCGATGCCTTGCCCGACCTGAAGCAGGCCGCGCCCGACGCGGTGGTCGCCGTCGAGGTGCGCGACCCGCAGTTGCTGAGCCCCGCCTTCGCCGCGATGCTGCGCAGCGTGGGCGCCACCTTCTGCATGGGCCTGCACGCCAAGATGCCGCCCATCGAAGACCAGTTGCCGATGCTGCGCGCGCTGTGGCCCGGGCCGCTGGTGTGCCGCTGGAACCTGCACCGGCGGCACGGCCGCTTCGGCTACGAAGACGCGGAAAAACTCTACGGCCCGTTCGACAGGATCGTCGACCCCGACCCCGAAACCCGCGCCGCGCTGGCCAAGGTGATTGCCGGCACCACCCGTGCGGGCCAGAACGCCTTCGTCACCGTGAGCAACAACGCCGAAGGCTGCGCGCCGCTGACCATCGCGCAACTGGCGCGTGACCTCACCGGCCTGGCGTCGCCTTAGCCGATGTTCTGCTTGGCGGCGACGGTCATCTCGACCTCGACCGTCGCGTTCTTCGGCAGCGCATAGACGCCGACCGCCGTGCGCACATGCACGCCGGCGTCGCCGAACACGCGGTGCAAGAGGTCCGACGCGGCATCGGCCACTTCGCTTTGCTGCGTGAAGTCGGCGGTGCACTGCACGAACACGCCCACGCGCAACACCTTCTCGACGGCATCGAGCGAGCCGAGCGCCCGGCGCAGCAGCGTGAGACTGCGCAGCGTGCAGATCTGCGCGCCCTCCTGGGCCTTGGCCAGCGACACCGCGTCGCCGACGCGGCCGGTGACCACCACCGTGGTGCCCACGCGCGGCACCTGACCGCTGAGGTAGACCGTGTGGCCGTCGCGCACCAGGGGCACGTAGTGGCCACCGGCAATGATCTCGCCGTCGAAGCTGTGACCCAGCTCGGCGGCAATCTGGTCGGCGATCTGGTCTCGGGTCTTGTCTGTCATGGCGGTTCCGTGAAAGGGAGCGTCATTGTCGCCATCCCCTTTGCCGCAGAACAGATACAGACGATGCGGATCGAGGGCAGAACAGACAGGGCGATCAGCTTGCCGGCTTGGGCTGGCCTGCAGACCCGCGGCCGGGCGCTCGTTCGTGTCAGGCGAGCGCTGTATCCAGGTGGGCATCGGTCCACCGGCCGAGCACCTCGTGCACGCCCTCGCCCACGTGGCTGTCGATCAGCACGAGCGAGCCTGCGGTCCACTTGAGGGGCGCTTCGAGCGCGTGCTTCTCCAGCTTGCGCCGTGCGTAGGCCC
>NNBU01000059.1_pt1 | contig 40051 bp, 39 predicted proteins | sample 1173781 | NCBI WGS metagenome assembly NNBU01 (sample SAMN07173937, study PRJNA388173) | plant metagenome | biome: Plant school; feature: Soil; material: Symbiotic tissue of Blasia pusilla L.; isolation source: symbiotic tissue sample KVJ2 | host: Blasia pusilla | place: Norway: Troms, Kvaloya...
GGGTTGCAGTTAGTCACAAAATCTAAGAAGAAAATGAAAAATCGTTTGGTAAAACTGATTGATAAGATTCTGTTACGCAAACGTGCTGTAATTGAGTCGGTCAATGACCATCTGAAAAACATTTGTCAAATAGAACACTCTCGCCATCGTAGTCCATTTAACTTTTTGGTTAACTTGATGGCTGGTTTAGCTGCTTATACCTATTTGCCTAAAAAACCTTCAATTGACATTTACCCAAAAGATTTGCCTGCGCTACCTCCTGCCATTTTTTAGTTCCGTCGAACTCACGTTAAATCAAATAGGGAGACAAGGAGAATAACCCAATCCTCAATCCCCAGCCTTTAGTTATGAGACGAGCGAAATAGGTGATTATGTTCGGGATGATATAAACGCGATCGCCCCGTTGCTGGCGTAAGTGCTGGACTGATTATATAAAGGGTAGTGCGAATTAGTTTTTCTTCATGAGTACAGTCTGCCATTTGATTAAGGGGAACAACCCTGATTTTTTCATCGGGCCATCCTATACGGAAGCAAATCGCAATTGGGGTTTCGGCTGGGTAATGTTCGAGTAGTTTAGCTTGGGCATTTTCGACATGACGCGCACTCAAATACAGGCAGAGGCTAGCCTGATGTGCTGCAAGAGTGGCTAATTCTTCGGCGGCGGGCACTTCTGTGCGTCCACTGATGCGTGTCAAGATGATGGTTTGGACTAAACCGGGGATGGTCAATTCTACTTTGAGTTTGGCAGCAGCAGCTTGAAAGGCGCTGATACCTGGGATGACTTCAAAAGGAATATTTGCCTCTCTTAGGAGGTGCATTTGCTCGTGAATAGCGCTGTAGAGGCTGGGATCGCCAGAATGGAGACGGACTAGAGATTTTTGTTGCGATCGCACTCTATCGATCATAATCGGCAAAATTTCTTCTAAGGTCTGATTAGCAGTCCTAATTATCTCCGCATCTTTTCGGCAAAGTTCTAAAATTTGTTCGGGTACTAAAGAATCAGCAAATAAAATAACATCAGCAACAGCCAGTAGTTTCTGCGCCTTCACCGTTAATAAATCAGGATCTCCAGGGCCTGCCCCCACAATATACACAGATGGTTCTACAGAATATAGTGTTTTTTTATAACTCAGGTTTTCTGTATATTCACTTTTAAAAGAACACACGGCAATCCCTCAAAAAAAAATTTTGGCAAATTCTTCAGTATCTTTCCGGATTCACCCTCTTCCCCTAGTAGAGAGTAATGGTAGATGCACCCTGGTTAAGCCCTAGAAAATACTCTGGGGCATTTTTTATTTTTTAGCCATTAGTCATTTATCTACCCCCCCTACTTCCTAATCCCCACTCCCTTTAGCAGTAGGAACTACATCGGGTAAAGGGCGTTTGAGTAAGTAAAGCCAAGCTAATCCAACTAATCCCAATAAAATTCCTAGACTACTGACTACTTGTGCCATCCGTAATGGCCCCAACATCAAGCTATCAGTGCGAAAGCCTTCAATCCACAAGCGTCCTAAGCTGTAGGCTGGCCAATAAACTAGAAACAGTGTGCCTACCTTTAGGCGTGGCTTACCAGATAAAGACCGAAAAAACAACGTTATTAGCAGCGCAAACACCATTAAATCCCACAGAGACTCGTAGAGGAAGGTGGGATGAAAGTAATCAAAACTCGCATATTCTAGAGGACGATGATCTGGTGGAATATACAGCTTCCAGGGTAAATTAGTGGGATCGCCAAAAGCTTCTGAGTTGAAGAAATTGCCCCAACGCCCGATCGCTTGCCCTAAGATCAGCGAAGGCGCTACTAAATCTGCCAGTTGCCAGAAAGAAACCTGCTTGATTTTGGCAAAGATTAACGCAGCCACAACGCCACCAAGAATCGCTCCGTGAATCGCAATACCTCCTTCCCAGATCGCAAAGATTTTTTCTGGAGTTGAAGCATATTTGGGCCATTCAAAGAAAACGTAATATAGCCGTGCGCCAGGAATTGCCCCAATTAATAACCAAAAGAACAAATCACCTAACAACTCAGGATTAACATTGCGGCGCTTTGCCAAATTCTGGGAAAGGATGACGCCAATTAATACTGCTGTGGCGATCAATAAGCCATACCAACGGATAGTTAGTGGCCCTATTTTCAGCAAAATCGGCCCTGGAGAAGTAAATTGAAACGCCAAAGGTAAGGTGGAAAGATCCAGTACCATGAAAAATTACCTAGAAAAGTTTGTTAACTACCCGCGCACTTTGCTAAGTACGGAGTTTTTTGGGTTTTGAATACTATAACTACACTTCAATCCTCCACAACATTGTAGGGAAGTAGGTAAAAATTCAGTATTCATATTTAGGAGTCTAGTTCCTAACGCCTAGTTGAGCATAACTTGTGCCACAAAACAATTGAATTTAGCATCCTTACTCAGATCACAAGATGGTAGATTTGAGTAAGTTACACAAAACGGTTTCGATATAATCACCTAAACAACTTTGATATATTTAAAATTGTGATTGCTATTTATCCTGGTAGCTTCGACCCCATTACCTTGGGACACCTTGACCTCATCCAGCGCGGTAGTCGCCTGTTTGAGCGGGTGATTGTCGCTGTACTGCGGAACCCCAACAAAATGCCACTTTTTAGCGTGGAGCAACGGCTAGATCAGATCCGTCATTCTACACAACATCTCCCTAATGTAGAAGTAGACAGCTTTGATGGTCTTACCGTCAACTATGCCCAAATGCGACAAGCACAAGTTTTGCTGCGGGGTTTACGGGCTGTGTCAGATTTTGAAGTGGAACTGCAAATGGCTCACACTAATAAAACTCTTTCTACTCAAATAGAAACAGTTTTTCTTGCAACCTCAAATGAGTATAGTTTTTTAAGTAGTAGTGTGGTAAAAGAGATTGCAAGGTTTGGTGGCTCTATCGATCATCTCGTTCCTCCACACATTGCCCTAGATATATACCAATGCTACAATCACAAATCTCCAATGTTGAACCCAATCTCAACGGAAGCAATCCCCCCCCTCAAGAGCATCTCGGTGGAGAGGGAAGCATAGATATTCAGCAGGAACTCAACCGCCTAGAGGAAATGGTTCTCTCTAGTCTCAGGATTCCTCTGACGGGACGTACACTCATAGATGAAGAAAAGCTGCTGGATCAGCTTGATTACATCCGGCTTGCTTTACCATCACTTTTTCAAGAAGCAGCAGCGATTCTAGAACAAAAGGATGAAATTCTGCTAGAGGCGGAAGAGTATGGACAGCAGGTTGTTGAGGCCGCACAAGCAAAAAGAGCGCAGATTTTAGCTGAAAGCGACATTATTCAATACGCAGAACAGGAAGCTGAACAACTACGGCGACAGGTGCAACAAGAGTGTGAGGGAATAATGCAAGAAACCCTCGCCGAGATTGACCGCAAGCGGTATGCTTGTCAGCAAGAGTTAGAGCAAATGAGGCAAACTGCGATCGCTCATGCTCAAGAAATTGAAGATGGTGCTGATGCTTATGCCGATGGAATTTTGGGAAATATCGAGCAGGATCTCAAAGAGATGTTGCGAATTATCACCAATGGACGCCAACAATTGCAAATTGATAACCTCACCCAGCGCAATTCACCTCCTGGTAAAAAAAGATAGAGGTTATAACCACAGATGATGAAAAATTATCGGTTGGGTTTCGCTATTGCTTAACCCAACAATTTTCATGAAGGAAGACTTTTAGGGAATCTACCTACTAATAAATTTTAAATTTTAGCTTGTAATTAAGCAGGATTGTTTACCGGAACATACCGAAGATAATTTTAAGCCTGTTGGCTTTTGAGCATCTCTCAGCACCTGATTACAAAGTATATGTAAAATCTTCCACCAGCATACCGGGAACTAAACTACCTCCAAGTTGGCGACTTTCATAAGTTCCTACTTCGGGAATAAACTCTTGAAAAGTAGTCAAATCTATTAAATTTTCTCCCCAAAAGCGATAGAGACTTTCATCGAAACGTAAGTTTTCAATGGGTGCGATAATTTCTCCATTTTCTACCCAAAAACAAGCATAGCGGGTCATACCTGTGATTCTACCAGTGTGGCGATCGCTCCAATTCAAGTAATGCAAATTCGATACATATAATCCTGTCTCTAAACTCGGAAGAATCTGCTCAAATTCTAAATTTCCCGGACTTATTTCTGGCGCTCGTAAAGTTTCTGAACCATTCGCACCGTTGGCAGTTTTTTGATATTCTTTAGCAGTCCGAGAATTCACCAAAGTATTTGCCAAATGTCCTTTTTCTATTACAGATAACTCTGGTGCTGCCATTTCTCCTAATTCATTAAATCGTGGTACTAATCCCCGTTGAAAGTTCTCTTTCAAACTAAATGCAGTCGAAAGTTGTTTTTCTTGACGCCATAGAGAAGCTAAAGCACTATTTCCTTGTTGGATATCAGCCTCGCTGACAGCACCCCAAGAAAGCATTACTAATAAATCTGCAACAGCAGCAGGTGCAAAATAAGTTTTGTATTGTCCCCGTGGCAATTCTTTCGCTGGACGAGCAAGCAATTCGAGTTGCTTTTTAGCTTCGTTAATTTTAGCTATATATGCAGATTCATCCCAATCACTCCCAGCAAATATGCCTTTAACGGCTTGTCCAGATGGGGAAAACAGAGAATAATCTAAGGTAAAAGAATCAGTAGCAAACCAGTGTTTTTGACCGCTAGAATCACCATAAGCTTTAATTACCACTCCCCCTGCATATATACCTGTAAAATCTAATTCAGCAACTAGTTCTAGCACCGTCGATACTACTTCTTCTGCTGCCAATAAATTCCCAGAATGTATTTCTCGACTTGTATTATTTCCTGAGGGTAAAACTAGATATGGATCGATAGGTAAAAGAATAAGTTCTTCACGTAGTTCTTGCAAAGCAGTATATGCCAACTGCCAGTCTACCTCCCAATTTCCAGTAAAGGGAAACTGCCGAACACTGTTGCGTTGGTCTTTCATCAAAGTCAGTTCGATCCAACCATCAGCAACACAACCAGTTTGTCGCACTTTCGCATGATTAAAACGAGTAAATTGACTTATTTCACTGCTGAGTCTTACAGTGAATTGTTCATTTTCTGCTTTTTTGATCAGTAAAGTTTCAATCAGTCGATTAAAGCTGATTTCTAATGCAGATAATTCCTCAATTTTCATGGATATTAAATATTAATGGGGAATAGGTAGATGGGATGAAGCAATTACGAATTACGAATGATCTAAGTTCCTCCACCAAAAACTTCGACATTGGTAAATACACAAACTGGTGAACCGTGTCCTACCGATATAGCCTGATTTGGTTCTCCTTTGCCACAATAAGGAGTACCATACATTTGCCAGTTTGTCGCGTCTCCGACTTTAATTAAACTATGCCAAAACTCTGGTGTTGTGGCGCGATAGTTAGGATTACGAAGGGTTTTGGTGAGTTTGCCATTTTCAATTAATTTGGCGTACTCGCAACCAAATTGAAATTTGTAGCGGCGATCGTCAATTGACCAAGATCGGTTAGATTCCATGTAAACGCCGTGTTCTATCCCGCCAATAATGTCTTCAAAAGTGCCGTCTAAAGGCTCTAAATTCAAGTTAGCCATGCGATCGATCGCTGGTCGATTCCATGAGCAAGCACGGGCACAGGCAACTCCTGGTACACCTGCTCTGGCTTGACTCTCCAGACTGCCTAAACCCCGTTGGAGTACACCTTCTTTTACCAAATATTCCTTTGTTGCTACAGCACCCGTATCATCAAAGCCATAGCTGGCATATTCACCAGGCACGGTGGGATCAAAAGTAATATTCATTAGTGGCGAACCATATACTAGGTTGCCAAAATCACTTTTATTAACGAAGCTGCCCCCAGCATAGTTACGCTCATCTCCCAAAATTCGGTCAATTTCTAAGGGATGGCCGACACTTTCATGGATTTGCAGCATCATTTGATCTGGGGCTAAAACTAAATTAGTGCGGGTGGTTGGGCATTCTTCTGCTGTCAAAAGTTCTACTGCTTGTTCACCAATTTGCCGCACCCGATGCCATAAGTTTTCTTGTTTTAAAAGTTCTAGCCCACCTTGGTAACAGTTTGCTTGGGAGCCGTTGTTGCTGCGCTGCTGTACAACTGCTCCATCTTGAGCAGTTACTCCGTAATGAGTGCCTATAGATAGGATTTTTTGATAGACTTCTGAGCCATTACTGCTGACAAACCACGATTCTTTTTCGGTTGTGCTAGCGCTGGCTATGGTTTGCACAATCTTGTCGTCAACTTTGAGTGTTTGGCAAATACGAACTAGTAAATTGTTGATTTCTCCTGGACTCAGAGAATCCAATGATTCAATAAATGGAGATTTATATTCACCAACAACTTTAGGACGCTCACTTTCGCGGAAGGGATGTATCCACCATTCACTGGCTGCTAGTGCCTGGTTATAGGCAGTTTGGGCAGCAGCTTGGAGAGAAGACAGTTCCAGAGAGTTAGTAGCTGCATAACCCAGACAGCCATTCACCAAAACTTCCAGCATGGCTCCTACGGTGAAGGATTTGCCGTTTAGCTGGGGTAAGGCGTCACGGACTAAACGGGTAGTAGAAGTTTCCTTGACGGCTCTAATACCAATCCAATCAGCAGGAATATCGAAACTGGCGATCGCTTTTCTAAGTTCAGACCACATAATTTAAGGAATGGGGAATGGGGAATGGGGAATGGGGAATGGGGAATGGGGGAGTGAAGAAGAAGAATTAATAACCAATACAACTCTTGGAGAGGCTGCGCCCTAAGCGTAGCTATGCCGCAGGCTTTACGACTCCGCTCAGTACAAGTGCCCAATGCTCAATGCCCAATTCCAGAATGCATTAATTATTGGTAAAAAAAGAGGCAAATTACTTACCGCATCTATAATTGAATTTGATTTGTTATTCAACGCACACGCGTACAAATAATTATGACAGGAAAAGGACAGGGATTCGGCTTTGGCTTAGGAAAAATGAAAGAATTGGCTGAAGCTTTTAAGAAAGCGCAGCAAGTTCAAGAAGGCGCAAAGCGACTCCAAGAAGAATTGGAGCAAATGGAGATTCAAGGAGAATCTGGCGGTGGTCTGGTGAAGGTAATTGTCAGTGGAAACCAAGAGCCAAAGCGGGTGGAAATTTCTCCAGATGCTTTAGGGGAAGGTGCAGAAGTACTTTCCGATCTCGTAACAGTGGCAATGAAAGAAGCCTACAACAAATCCACAGCAACAATGCGGGAACGTATGGAAGAATTAACCAGTGGGTTGGAGTTACCTGGATTTTAGTCATTGGTCATTAGTCATTAGTCAAAAGACAAATGACTATTGACAAAGGACAAAAAATATCTATGCCTTACAAGTTGCTGTTTGTCTGCTTAGGTAACATCTGCCGATCGCCATCGGCAGAAAACATTATGAATCATCTAGTTGAGCAGGCTGGCTTGAGTGAAAATATCCTCTGTGACTCTGCTGGTACATCCAGTTATCACATTGGTAGCCCACCTGACAGACGCATGAGTGCTGCGGCTGCTACAAAGCTAGGAATTAAACTGCGTGGTCGAGCACGCCAGTTTCAAAAGTCAGATTTTCAAGACTTTGATTTAATTTTGGCGATGGATCAAGAAAATTATGAGAACATCCTCACTCTTGATCAAACTAAGCAATATCAGCATAAAGTGCGTTTGATGTGCGAGTTTTGCTCTCGACACACTCTAAAGGAAGTTCCAGACCCCTATTACGGTGGTCAAGATGGATTTAATCAGGTTATTGATTTACTGATCGATGCTTGTGAAGGTCTGCTTACATCCGTTAAAAGCCAACAACCAATAATTTAAAGTGAAGAGTTAGGAGTTAGGAATTCAAATTTTAACTCCTCACTTTTATTCCACTAGACCATGCTTAATCGCAAAACGCACTAATTCTGCTCGGTTGCTGGTTGAAGTTTTTCTCAATAAACTGCTAACGTACTTTTCCACCGTGCGAGGACTCAGGTGTAACTGATGACCCATATCGGCATTAGAAAGACCATGAGTTAATAACTCTAGAACTTCCTGTTCTCTATGAGTTAGGGATGAGTGCAGATGAGATTTCTGAATTTGAGTAGACAGAGAATTATGGGTATCCGCCGCTTTTGTCGAGGCGGAAATGCCCAAACTCTCTTTATGAGAAAAGCGATACTCCGATTGAATAATTTGCGATCGCTCCAAAAGATTGCGGATTGCTGCTGCTAACTCTTCCAGTTCAAAAGGCTTGGGTAAGTATAAATCGCACCCTGACTGGTAGCCCATAATTCTTTCCTGGGTCTTAGTTCGGGCTGTTAATAAAATTACAGGCAATAAACGAAACACTGGTCGTTGACGCACCCGGCGCACCAGCTCGTAGCCGTTCATCTGTGGCATGACAATATCCGTGACAATCAAATCAGGGTGATAGTCATCCACCATAACCAAAGCCTCTTGACCGTCATTGGCCGTGATTACTGAGTAGCCAGACAGTTCAAGATAGTCGCTAACAGACAGACGAGTGCCCAAATCATCATCCACTACAAGGATCGTCAAGGGCATGGATAATACACCCCTAGCATTTTTTTTACTCAGAAATTTGCTTCTACGTGCTCCATCATTGAACACAGATAATAATAGTGTTCTTATGTTTCATACTATGACAGGATTACCAGGTAATGAATCCCTTTAAGGTTGATTTATAAAGAAAATCTTAAATCATTAGGAAGGTTTACGAAGTGTAACTCACCTTTGACTCCCTATGCTTAGGAGGCATAGAGAGTTTGGTGATTTGTAACAACTCATCAATAAGCCAGAGTAAATGCTCACTATAGTGTAAATTAATATTAAATTAAACAGTAATTTATCAGAAACTCCATAAATACACATAAGTATCTTTTTTTCTTTGTCCTTTGTCCACAGGTTTTGACTCTTGACTCTTGACTCTTGACGAGTGACCAATGACTAATGACTAAAATCTAGGTAAGTTTAAAGTTGTCAGAAAACTCTTAATTGTGAACTTAGAAAAGCTAAATTAGTGATATGCAGTTCAGTATTTATAGCGGTTCTAAGATACACCCTATAATTCACAAGCCAATCCAAATAATTTTTTAGGTACATTTCAAGCACACAAAATTATCAATGAGCGACAAGAACGAAGGTTACAAAGTTATTTGCGACAACCGACAAGCCCGTTATTTGTATGAAATTCTGGAAACTTACGAAGCTGGGATTGAATTGACAGGAACCGAGGTGAAGTCGATCCGTGCGGGTAAAGTCAATCTCCAAGATGGCTATGCTTTGCTTCGCAATGGCGAAGCATGGTTGATCAATGTGCATATCTCACCTTACAACGCTAGTGGACAATATTTTAATCATGAACCACGGCGTACACGCAAACTGCTGTTGCATCGCCAAGAACTCCGCAAGCTAATTGGCAAAGTAGAACAGCAAGGTTTAACTCTAATCCCTTTGAAAATGTATCTCAAACGAGGCTGGCTAAAAGTGAGTATAGCCCTTGGCAAAGGTAAAAAGCTTCACGATAAGCGAGAAGACCTGAAACGACGCCAAGACCAGCGTGATATTCAACGGGCAATGAAAAACTATTAGAGTGTTCCACAAAATAAATGATCCAAAACCCGTCATTGCGTTCGCGTAGCGTCTCGTAGAGAGCGAAGTGAAGCAATGACAACTGGGCGTTTTTTACTTGGAGTCCTCTTAAGGGTTAGTGTCACCAAATTATCACACCAGAGTGAGAAATGAATTGCTGTCAAAGTATGTTGTCTATCTATAGCGTTAGTTGTGAAAACGCCTAGTTTATAGCCGCAGATTGATTTTGTTAAGGTCGGGACTCGATACAGTTGTGAGTAACTTCGGATGGCATCAGGAATTTTCACAACTTATGAAAAGTAATTTCATCAAAGCTGTTGGCGCTGGCGTTCTTACCTTGAGTATGGGAATTTTACCCTTAACTCTATCTGCACAAGCTCAGACAACGACTGACCCCGGAGTAAATACAACTCCAAGGACAACTACTTCCGATCGCAACAATTTTGATTGGGGTTGGCTAGGGTTAATTGGTTTATTAGGTCTAGCTGGTTTAACTGGCAAAAAGCGCGATCACGAACCGACCGCTTATCGTGACCCTAACGCCCCAGGCGCAACCACCTACAGAGACTAGACAATTCAGAATTCACTCATTCATAATTCCAAAGTTGTCAGTTGTTCAGTTAAGAAAACAACTGACAACCTACTCATTTAATTTACTGTTGGTTCTGAGTTAGACAAATTTGTTTGGTTTTGAGCTAAAGGTGTCCAGTAGCTAGCAATTAAGGCGACGACAAGCCACCAGAGGGTATTGACTTCAGGGCGATACCAGACAGTATCTACGGTGCCGTGAGCTAGCATACCTAACAAAATAGCGATCGCTCCAATTAACCAAAATCCGTCTACACTTCTAAGTTGTCGCAGTCGTTGCACTTGTAAAAATGCCGTATTAAATGTGACAATTATTAGCCAGAGAAAGCAGAATAAACCAACAAAGCCAGTTTCTACAGTCACTTCAAACAAAATCGAATAGGCACTCAAAGCAGTATAACGAGGGCGTTGGTAGAGAGGATAAACTTGATTAAAAGAGTTGTGACCTGGCCCAATGCCGAAAATCGGGCGATCGCGAATCATCTCAAAGACAGCATCCCACACGTTTCGGCGAAAATTATTACTGCTATCTTTACGGTCGGCAAAAATACTAAACACTCGCTCGCGGAATGTGGGTATCAATACCACTGCTAGCACCAATGCTCCGATCAAACCTCCCAAGACAATAGGTAGTGACCAAGTACGCCAAAAAGGAGGCATTTCCACGCTTGTCCAGTAAACTAGCAATGCCATCACAACCAAAACTGCCACTACTAGTCCAATCCAACCGCCACGACTAAAAGTCAGAATCAGACAGGAAGCATTGACAATTAACATAGTTAACGCTAAAGCCTTTTTAGGCCAGCTTTGCCATGCAAAAATTGCCACTAAGCTAAAAATTACTGCTGGTAAGAGATATCCAGCCAATAAGTTGGGATTCCCTAAATAACTGTAGACCCTTGTAGTCTTAGACAGAGGAGATTCTGGATCAACCCAAGTTGCTAGTGCTGTGGCTCCAAAAAACCATTGCCGCAGCCCATATATACTGACAATTAACGATACGTGCAAGTAAAGGATAATAATCCAAGACCGGAGGCGAGGCGACCTTAATACCCTGGCACAAAGGGTAAATAGTAGCAAATACAAGGTCAACGTTCCTAAGTCATTAAGCGCTGCCTTTTTGACTGGTGATAATGCTGTTGCGACTGCGGCAATTACCCAATAGAGCAATACCAGCAGGTGAATAGGAGTGACTGACGAGACATTTGTTGATGTTGCTTCATCAGATAAAGTCAACAGCAGCCAAAATCCAGCACAAGCCACCAGCAACAAACCCACCAATGTACTCGAAGCAAAAGGTGCAAGGGTATATATTAAGCTGAGGAAAGCCGCTGCGATCGCATCTCCCCACTGGAGGAAGACGCTGGTTTGTCGCCAAGAACTCAATAGTCCTACCAGAGAACGATGTACGTAACTGGTAGCAAGATATTCTTTGAGCGGTAAAGATGATAAGGTAAATCGTTGCCAGACTAAATTCATAAAAAACATTGCGATCAATTAGTCTGCCGACGCAGAACTTGGAATTGATCATAATGCCTATGGCTATAAAAAGGTAATAACGGAGATTGCACATCGTGTGATGGATGGCGCTTTTATTCCTAGCCATCAGCCACTAACTTTAATCCGAAAGTACTTCAGGCAATACGAAGTTAAGATAGCTTTTCATGTACTTAGTACAGCTTTGCGTAAAATCGTGGCGAATTGAGCGTTGAAATTTAAACGCAGATGCGCTTCTCTACGAGACGCTACGCGAACACCTTTCCGCAGGGTAGGGGCGCAGAGAATTCGCTACGAATTAATGAAATATAGATAGAAAATACGTCTTTCCCAATCCCCAATCCCCATGATTAGACATCGCTAGTTGCTTGTGAGGAAGTTGCCACTTGCAGTGGTAAAGAAAGCACATAACGATATCCTGATTCTGGTGAACCTTGAATCAAAATTTGCCCACCATGCAATTCTGCAAGTTGACAACTTAGTAATAGACCCAAGCTTTCACGAGAAAGACTTCCATGTGATTTAGCTAAATTGATACCTGAACTAGTAGCAAAGAAATTTGAGTGGGAATCACTCAAGTTTTTGGAATTGTCCACTGCTATTGACGAAATATCCAGATGTTCCTGGCTTTCTGCGTGAGAATTGTAATTTGCTACCTCACCTGTCAGTTCTAGCAGCGACAAAGAATTGAGACGGAAGTAGGGATCAACCTCAGTTATGCCGTCTCCTAGCCAGGGATGGGAAACCCAAATAGTAATATTGAGCGTATCTTCCTTGTAAGAAACATGAACACGAACAATGCTACCTGTAGCTGAAAGTTGAATCACACTGAAAACCAGGTGATACAGCATTTGCCGTACCTTGTCTTTATCTAAAGGCCAAATGCGATGGCGTCCCGGTTCTATAGAAAGGCGAATATCCTGCTCGCGGCGATTAGCTACTTCTTCTAGAGTATTGATAGCTTGTTGGCATAACATTTCAATATCTACAGGAGCTAGATTTAGCACAGTTGAGTTTTCATCCATCGCTCCTAGTTCGGTAATTTCGTTTACTAGGGAAAGTAAGTAACGACCACTGTGTTGGATAATTTCTAAATATTCTCTCTGTTTAGTCGTCAAAGGGCCATAAATCTCACGTCCTAAAACACTAGCCATACCGAGTACAGATGTTAAGGGCGTGCGTAACTCATGAGTTAGCTGACCCAAAAGTTCTAGTTTCAGTTGCTTGGTAGAAACAGAGTCGCCATCTTTAGTGGCTGGGGTGATTTTAATCTCAGCACTATGTTCGTCATTGAGTGAAAATTTAGGAGTGATCGCAGGAGTGCTTGATTCGAGTTTCCCTTGCAGGAGTCGGTTACGTTCAAATTCACTCATGCTCCAACGAGCGATGATTTGTAAAAACTCAATGTCTCGCGTTGTAAAATGGCGCGGTACTAAATCCATCACCGCCAATGCACCCAAACAATGCCCCTCAGCATCAATCAGTGGCGCTCCCAAGTAAGCACGAATACCATAATCCTGCACCAACTTGCTGCTAGCAAGGACTGGATCTGTAAGTTTATGCGTATCATTAATTACAAATATTTGTAAGCTCTCTACTACCTGGGTGCAAAAGGATTCCCGACGTGACAGTTGGCGACTTTGTGCCAAATGATTCATTAGTCCCAACCTAGATAAGCCCACCGCCGACTTGAACCAGTGGCGTTCTTGATCCACGAATCCCAATATGGAAATTGGTGCTTCCAAAAAGTGGGCAGCAGTCTGTGTGGCTTCTTCAAAAACCGGAATCGTTTCTGGTTGCCGCAAACCTAAATCTGACAAAGCTTTGAGGCGTTGTAGTTCTCTTGTCTCATGAGAATCCCAACCATCCTTTAGGGCAAATAATTTGTTTTCAGGCTCTATCATTGCCACTGCTACCTTAATAGTTTCTCGATACTGTAATTGATAGAAGTCCTATTTCTAGGTTATCAATTGCTATTTTTAAGCATTCCCTAATTTTGCCTCTGACAAACAAATTTGGGGCAAAAATTTTTTATCCCTCCCATTAAGTCGGCAACGCGGTATCTACGAGTTACTAGCTACTGGTGCTGAATGTTCTTTGTTTATAACTGCTGTAGTCTTTATTTCTTGAGATTTTCCAATCAGACTGCGTTAGATTTGGATTCAGCCAGGGTAAGCTAATGCTAAGGATACAATACAAAGGGGTTATCATTCTTTATGCATAGAAGGGAAAATTTTTATCGACATATCCAAGGTAAATTTACTTAAGATATTTCTTATGTTAATGTAATTATTTATAGGCATTTTACTTACAACAGCTAGCATTCAGAGATGAAAATCCTAGTAGAGGATGACGTAAATAGACCAACCATATCCCTACGGGTAAGCAAGCAACAAAATTAGTGAAAAGCTTAGTTTCTCAGCTTTTTAAATTTTGAGAGAAGTTGGAGTGGTGGCTGGAAAGAAGTCTGATGGCAACTTCGGGCGCTCAACTGAACAGGGCGTGATTTTGAATTACTCATAGGGTACTAGATAGTTGATAAAAGTCTCCATCCAATAGATTTAATCTATTACAATTTCACGCCAAAAATTGTGCAGGCTATTCTATTTTTTCCATACAAGGAATTTTTTTTTGAGGACAACTGGTAATGAATAAATTGACTATTAGAGTTCCTTTTGTAGACCTGAAGTTTCAACACGAACCAATTCAAACGAAATTGCAAGATGCAATCGAATCTGTATTGGAACAGGGAGATTTTATTTTAGGACAAGCACTTTCAGATTTTGAAGCCGCATTTGCAGCAGTGTCTGGTGCAGCTTATGGAATTGGTGTTGCATCAGGAACAGATGCGATCGCTCTGGGATTGCAAGCGTGTAATATTGGTGCTGGCGATGAGGTGATTTTACCAGCAAACACTTTTGTCGCAACCTTAATTGGAGTGCTACGCGCTGGCGCCAAACCAGTTCTGGTAGATTGCGATCGCCAAACAGCATTGATTGACTTAGAATCCGCAGCAAAGGCAATTACGCCACATACCAAAGCAATTATCCCTGTGCATCTCTATGGCCAGATGGTATCACCACGGGAGTTATTGAACTTTGCCGATACCTACAGACTACTAATTTTTGAAGATGCTGCCCAAGCACACCTCGCCCAAAGAGACGGTTATCATGCTGGTTCAGTAGGAACAGCAGCAGCTTTTAGTTTCTATCCCAGCAAAAATTTGGGAGCATTTGGGGATGGAGGAATGTTGCTGACACAAGATTCAGATGTCGCTCAGAAGATGGTGCGCTTGCGAAATTATGGTGCATCGCAAAAGTATTTTCATACTGAACCAGGTACAAATAGCCGCTTGGATACTTTACAAGCAGCAGTCTTGCACCAAAAATTACCATATTTGCCACAGTGGAATCGCGATCGCTTGACTATTGCCCAGCAGTATGATGACGAACTAGCACCCTTGGTAACTGCTGGCATTATCCCTATGGAAAACCAAAGTGGTACAGGACACGTTTATCATCTCTATGTGATTAAAATTGATCATTCTTGCCCCATAGAACGCCAGCAACTCCAGGAAAAACTCACAGCAGCAGGAATTCAAACTGGCATTCACTACCCAATTCCCTGTCACCTCCAGCCAGCATTCACCAACTTAGGCTATCAACCGGGAGATTTTCCCCAAGCAGAAAAACTGTCAAAGCAAATATTATCATTACCTATGTATCCTGGTATAACCAGTAGCCAAGTTAAAGAAGTTGTAGCAGCGATCGCTAATGCAGTCTCAACAACTCATAAAGCAGATAACCTATCTCCTGCTGACCTTGGCAGCGTGGTAGCTTGAAGTTCATTTATGCTATTAGTCATTTGTCATTTGTCATTTGTCATTTGTTTAAAACCAATGACCAATACAACTCTTGGAGAGGCTGCGCCAACGACAACTCTTAGAGGGTGTTTGAAAAGTATTTGGCTGTGATTTTAGGCACTTATTGATCCCCCCTAACCCCCCTTAAAAAGGGGAACCGGAATCAAAGTCCCCCTTAAAAAGGGGGATTTAGGAGGATCTAGAACTTTTGATACCGACAAGAAGACTTTTTAAACATCCTCTTAGAGACGCTACGCGAACGCTCAGGACAAGCGACCAATGACCAATGACTAATGACCAATGACTAATGACCAATGACCAATGACCAATGACTAATGACTAATACTGAAAATCATGGCACTCCAGCAACAGGTTAAACACATAAAAGCATCAGGCTTAATAAATCTAGCTATTTTAGGCGTTTTGCTGCTGCTTTATGCTCCTATATTGCTACATTGGTTGGATGGTTGGCTGCACAAAAATATCAGTACAGAACACGAATATTTCAGCCACGGGATTATTGGTTTACCGTTTGCTGCTTATTTGGGCTGGATGAACCGGAAAAAGTGGACACGTTTGCCGGATACGAGCCATCCTTTGGGTGCTGTTTTCTTATTATTAGGAGCAGTTTTTTATCTTAGTGGTGTTACAGAGTGGGTTAACCTTTCCTTGCCCGTTATATTGGTAGGATTATGCTTGTGGTTTAAGGGAATATCAGGTTTGCGATCGCAAGGATTCCCCCTGCTACTAATATTTTTGGCAACCCCAACGGCACTACCCTATCTTATTGCTCCCTATACCTTGCCTCTCCAAAGCTTCATCGCTGGCACAGCAGGCTTCATACTGAATCAATTTGGTATGGACGTAACCGTGGATGAGATAAATCTCTACGTGGGAGGACGGATTGTAGAAGTTGCGCCCTATTGTGCAGGGCTGAAAATGTTGTTCACAACTCTCTACGTTGGTTTGATGCTGCTTTATTGGACAGACGCTTTGTCTTCACGCCGCACAACTATATCGTTTTTATCTCTTGCTGCGATCGTTAGTACCACTGCCAATATCATTCGTAATACTTTACTTACTTTCTTTCACGGTACAGGTCAGGAAGGAGCTTTTAAATGGCTACATGAGGGTTGGGGTGGTGATCTCTACTCTGCTTGTATGCTGGTGTCATTAGTGCCCTTACTGAATTGGATTAATAGCTATTTCTCGGCATCTCCAGAAACTGAGCAAGAAGCAGAAAGTTAAACTGAGGACTGGGGAAGAAGCAAGAGAGCGGGAGCAAGGGAGAAGAGTTTTCCCTCTGCCCCGATCATCTGCCTTTTTTGAATGTGTAATGCCCAATCCCTATATATCAAGGTTTTCACGGATGACTAGCCTTTCTAATTGAAAAATATTAGGCGGATTGTCAATATTACTGAACTCATGGTGTTATTTTATAAAGTAAAATTTTGCCTAAGTATTGCAAATTTTACTGATGATTTCTTTATCCAAATTTTTCAAGGAAAACCAATTAACTCAGGTAGCAGCACTTTTGTTATTGCTAATGCTGCTGGCAATAGCAGGGGTTCCCGGATACCTGACAGGACACTGGCAATGGAAACAGCCGCCACCAGTGACAACCCTCAATGAGTTAAGACAAATTCGCAAAACTGGGTTAGCCCTTCCTGGTTGGCAAACCGTTGAACAAGCAGAACAGCAAATTGGCGAACATAAATGGTCTTTGCAGATAATTAAAAAAGAAGGTTCCGAATCTCAGGCAATCTTACTTTTGTTGCCGCAAAATGGGCCTATGGATCAACCAGAGGTAGAGTGGACAGACGTTAACGGCTGGGGAAGATCGCGCTGGGGAAAGTGGGATGTAGCTCAATATCGTTCTGCTGAATTTACTGTGAAACCGTCTGCAAAGTTGGCTTCTAATGTCAAAACTCAAGTAGAAGCTAGGTTCTTTCGCGCTGCAACGCCACAACAAACCTTCGCTGTCTTGCAATGGTACGCTATGCCAGATGGCGGCAATCCATCACCTTTACACTGGTTCTTGGCGGATCAATTAGCACAGTGGCGTAAGCAACGCACTCCTTGGGTGGGCGTAAGCATTCTGATCCCAATGGAACCTTTAGGGCAGGTAGAAACATCTTGGTCTTTAGCCCAGTCTATCGGGGAAACAGTGCAAGCTGTTTTGATGGCAGGCCCTTTGTAGAGTCTGTTACAGATTCCTTTGTGCAGAGATTCGTCAACATTTATCTCTATAATTGCGTTTACCTAAAAGATGTTATCAATATGAAGTTATAAATTAAATTTAGCAAAATTTTTCTCTTTCTCTTAGTAAATACTTGTAGATAAAAGAGACATTGAGGACATATTTATAGTAAAATTATCACTCGGCGCTACTACTTTCTATATCAGTATTTTCTGCACCGATGTTTATAGATCCCAGTTCTTATATGCGTGGATTCAGCGCCCTGTGTTTTGTCAGCCTTCAAGTAGGAGTTTTCTTAACAACACCTATTCAACTTGTTGTTGCCCAGCCGTTTCCACCTCAAGGCCAATCACCAAGGCAACCACCCTCGCCTGTGCCAGGTACTGAGGTTGTACCTCCAGGTGTAAATGACGAAATTTCCCCTCAACTCAGCCGCTACCTCTTGGGGCCAGGAGATGCAATTGGCGTTGTGCTTCAGCGTCCTCCTGGGCCATACCGCTTAGGAATAGGAGATGGAATTAGTGTTTCGGTTCAGCGCTTTCCAGATTTGAGCTTTCAAGCTTTAATAAACCCCGAAGGTAACATTGTGGTGCCTTTACTAGGAACGGTGTCATTACAAGGTTTAACTTTGGAAGAAGCTCAAGAAAGAATTCGCTTGGGCTTAAATCGTTATGTGGTTAATCCAGTAATAGTTTTAGGTTTAGCAACGCAGCGTCAAGACTTGAGCTTTCAAGCTTTAATTAGTCCAGAGGGCAATATCATAGTGCCGCAAGTGGGAACGGTGTCATTACAAGGTTTAACTTTGGAAGAAGCTCAAGAAAAAATTCGCTTGGGTTTGAGTCGAATTTTACCAGATCCAATCGTAGTAGTATCTTTGGTAGGGACGCGACCAGTTCAAGTTACCATTAGCGGCGAAATATTTCGACCAGGAATTTATCCAATTAATTCAGCAACACCCCGCGTTGCTGATGCCTTGCTAATATCTGGTGGTTCAACGTTGAATGCAGACCTGCGACAAGTGCAAATACGCCGGAAGCTAATCGATGGTTCTGTGATTTCACAGACTATTGACTTATATGCAGCACTGCAAAATGGCGGTTCAATCCCCAATTTACGTTTACAAGATGGAGATGCGATCCTCGTACCCCGTCGTGAAGTTGGTAATGATGACGGTTATGACCGCAATTTGGTAGCACGTTCATCCTTGGCCACGCCACAGATTAGAGTCCGGGTTTTAAACTACGCTGCGGGAGGTATTTCAATTCAAGCACTGCCTAACGGCAGTACCTTTGTAGATGCTTTGGGGGGAGTAAATCTCGACACTGCTAACCTCCGAGATATCGCTTTGGTTCGCTTTGATCCGGAACAAGGTAAAGCTGTAACCCAGAAACTTGATGCTAAAAAAGCTCTAGGAGGAGATGCATCTCAAAATGTGGCGCTTCAAGATAATGATGTTCTTGTTGTTGGCCGGAACCTGATCGGTAGAATTACTAATTTCCTCACTACCATTACCCAACCTTTCTTCAATGTTCAATCTTTTCTCCGATTTTTTGACAACTTCGGTGGCGGTGGATCAAATTAGTAACTTTAGAAGAAGGATGCAATCTGGAAATAGTTGGGAATGGAGGAAGCCATATCTCCAACTTGTCTTTGAATTCATTAATGGAAAAATCTTAAAGATATCAACCGATATATGCCCATCTTTAGTTTGGTGCTTCCTAAATTTTTAATTTTTAATTTTTAATTTTTAATTGGAGCGAAGCGACCATGACCCCACCAATTGTTAAGCGCTATCTTATTGCTTTTGAGAAGTACAAGTGGATTGGACTAGCTAGTTTTGCTTTAGTTTTAGCAGGATCAACTGTGGTAGCTATGCAACCAGAGCCACCTGCTAGCTATGTAGCATCTGCCGCACTTACCTATAGTGGCCCGCCAGTTTCTTTCTCTGCAACTGGTAGTGAAATCCAACAGCAAGGAAAAGAATTGAATGAGGAAATTTTACTATCAAACCAGATAATTGCGGCAGTAGCAGAGAAAGTCGATGTCAAACCGAAAAAGCTCGGTACCAGCGTCGTCCTTTCTGTACCTAAAAAAAATCCCAGGACTGGAGAATTAGAGTCTAGTATCTTGGAATTGAAATATGTAGATACTGATGCCAAACGAGCGGTACAGGTCTTGACAGAATTGATGCAAGCAATGGTCAAGTTGAGCAGTGATATTAATACTGGGCGGTTACAAGCAATTATTCAAAAAATTAACGATCGCACACCACAAGCTAAACGAGAACTGCAAGTTGCTGAAAAGAAGTTGGAACAGTACGATCGCATAGAGCGAACGGCAATATTAGCAGCAGAGAATGGCAGTTTATTAAGCGCCATTACTGCCAGCCAAAATCTACAACGACAAATTCAATTAACTATTTCTGGGGTTGATGGTCAAGTTCGGAGTTTACAAAATAAGTTAGGCTTAACAGTCGGACAGGCTTATATTTCTTCTGCTTTAAGTGCCGATCCAATTATTGCTGACTTGCGATCGCAAATTTATCAAAGTGAGTCGCAAATCGCCGTCCTCAGAAAAGATTTGCGACCGGAACACCCAACGATGGTTCAGTTGCTGCGTCAGAAACAAGCTGCGGAAGAATTGCTGCAACAACGTGCCTCTGAGGTATTAGGTGGTGATGGTACGGCCGCTCCGCTTCAGGGTAGTGTTGCAGGTATTCGCACCCAAAGCAGCTTAGATCCAGCCCGCCAGCAATTGGCAAATCAAATGGTGTCTTTGCAAACCCAACGAGAGACGCTACAACAACAACTAACTCAAGAAATCCAACAAGAAGCGCGACTCCGGCAAGAGTATTCTTTAATACCCAATAAGCAATTAGAGCGATCGCGTTTAGAGCAAGAGGTTGCTCTCAAAAAAGCCATCTATGACCAAATGCAGGTGAAGCTAACCGATGCCAAAACCGCAGAAGCAGAAACTACCAGCAGCCTCAGCATTGCCAGACGCCCCACAGTCGCTCTCGATCTCAAACCTCCGAAGAGTGTGCCTATTACCCTTGCCGTGGGTGGTTTCTTGGGTTTGGTGATTGGTGGCGGGGTGATATTTTTATTAGGAGCGCTGGAAGGGACTTTCAAAACCAGAGAGGATATTCGCCAGAGTCTCAAGCAACGGGAAGTGGCAGTTTTGGGAGAATTGCCTTTAATGCCAGTTGATGATTTGCCTCAAGAAGCAGTGCCAGTGGTGCTTTCCCCGGATTCTCCTTATTTAGAATTTTATGAGAAATTCCGTAGTAATCTGCGTCGGATTGGTGGTAAAAACTTAAAGGTGGTATTGATTACTAGCACCAGTAGCCTAGAGGGTAAGACCGCAAGTGCTTATAACTTGGGTGTAGCTTCCGCCCGTGCTGGTAAAAGAACCTTGATTATCGAAACAGATTTGCGATCGCCTTCCCGTTGTCCATCTCTGAATGTAATTCCTGACCCCGACGCCACTATTGAACCCCTGCGTTATTACGCTAATTTGAGTGAATGTATTCGTTTAGTTCCTGATGTAGAAAATTTATACATTATTCCCAGCCCTGGGCCTGTGCGGCAATCTGCTGCTATTCTTGAATCCAGTGAAATGCGGCGGCTCATGGAAGATGTCCGCGAACGTTTTGATTTAGTTATTTTAGATACTAGCCCTCTCAGCATATCCAATGACCCTCTGTTAATCCAACCCTACAGCGATGGGATTGTACTAGTGGCGCGACCACACTATACACAAGAGAATATGCTAGGTGAAGCTATTGATCAATTGGTGGAGGCTGAACTAGGGTTATTGGGAGCAATTATTAATGGTGCTGATATCATCGTTTCTGTACCTGAACAAGTTGAACAATCATCAACTTTGACATCTGAGGTAGAAGAATCTGAAGAAGTTTCAGCAAGTGCCAACAAAAACTAATAGTTTCCAAATATGGAAATTTTAACACAGAGGATACGCAGAGCTTTGATCGCATTAGGAGTTTTAGGAAATGCTGTATCTAGTCGCGCCTAAACAAGCCAAATAGGGGAGAAAGAATTACCCCAAAAACAAAACCACCAATGTGGGCCCAGTAGGCAACTCCACCAGTTTGCACAGTCATGTTAGCGGCTGTTTGCAGGGTAGCAAGACCGGAGATTACATTTTGTACAACAAAGAGTCCAATTATTACTAGTGCTGGAACTCTGATTGTGGTGATGAAAAACCCCAAAAATATTAAGGTCATAACTTTAGCGTGGGGAAAGCGGATAATGTATGCACCCAAAACCCCAGAAATTGCACCACTTGCCCCTAAGGAAGGAATTTCAGAATTCATCCCAATAAACCATTGGCACAAAGCAGCTAAAGCACCACAAGCCAAATAAAAAATCAAATATTTGGCATGACCCAATCGATCTTCAATATTATTCCCAAAAACCCAGAGAAACACCATATTTGAGATTAAGTGCCACCAGCCACCGTGTAAGAATTGCGACGTAAATAATGTTATCCACTCTCCACTCAAATTGGTGGTTAACTCTTGAGGCACTACTGCATACTGACTTAAAAACTGACTCAATTGTGCACTTGACAGGCTCACCTCGTGAATAAAAACTAAAATATTCATGCCAATTAACCCGTAGGTGAAATACGGGGTGATTCGCGTCGGATTTTCGTCGTAGAGGGGAAACACAGGTGTTTTTCCTAAATTATTGACTAACTGCAATATACCTTGTAAGGCTAGCAGTTGCGAAGTTTAAGCAATTTCACCTATTAAATTAATCAGGATAATTGAGGGGCATAGTAATAACATGAAGAGTTACTTAGACCAAGATTCTTCCTGGGATTTATCACTAAATAAACCCAACAGTGGGCCAAGAATTGCCCCAAAGATAAACCCGCCTGCATGGGCCCAGTAGGCAATACCACCGCTTTCCATACCGATGTTGGTACGTGTTTCAAGACTAGCAAGTCCGTAGAAGGCTTGTTCGAGAAACCAGAATCCTAAAAAGAAATATGCCGGGACGCGGAAAGTTGGGAAGAAAATTCCTAAAGGTACAACGCCGAGAACTTCGGCATTGGGAAAGCGAAGAATGTATGCACCCAGAATACCTGCGATCGCACCACTTGCACCCAAAGATGGAATGCTAGAATCTTGAGCGAAGAACCACTGTGTTAATGATGCCAGAACACCGCAAGATAAATAAAACAGTAAATATTTGGCATGACCTAACTTATCTTCAACGTTGTTACCAAAAATCCAGAGAAACAGCATATTGCCGCCTAAGTGCAATAATCCCCCATGCAAAAATTGGGAAGTAATCAAAGTTGCCCACTCTGGTACTGGTTGATATAAGGAGATACCACCAAAGCTTAAAGTCAGTTCTCGTGGAACTACAGCCGCAAGGTGTAAAAACCCATTTAATGCTTGTGGGGGAAGACTTGCTTCATAAAGAAAAGCGAGGACATTGGCAGCAATCAGTCCATAAGTTACATAAGGCGTGATTTTTGTCGGATTATTATCGCTAATTGGAACCACGGGCGTTTTTCCTGATTTGTTAAGACAGCGATTCTAGAATACTGAATTTTGCAAGTAGTTTCTTCTACCTCGTGGATAAATCTCGCTTTTAGATTTGAAATTGATAGTAGGAGTTACGCAAAGGAAACTGCACTCCTTGAATAGCACTATCAAGATTGGTTAACAAAATTGCAAGCAAGAGCAATCAACCCAAAAAGTCTGTGAACGAGTAGTTATGTAATAAATTTCCACTTAGAGAAGAGAGCAGCTTGACCGTAGTGCTGATTTTGCTCATCTAAAACGTTCCATAGGATAGTGTCTTCTATGTAAAAACGTTTACCATTACTAGAAGTGCGGATACCGCAATAGTTAGTGATAAACCCTTTAGTTGCTGCTTCTGCTAAAAGGCGATCGCGTTCTTCCTGCACTACTTCTTCAGCCGATTTCCGCGAAGGCATTCTGGTAAATTCCTCCCAAGAAAGCTCCCATAGTTCCAACGCTTTGCGATTACCATAGTTGAAAATTGGGTCTGATTCAGTGCCGTGAGAAACTAAGGCAAATGGTGCATCAAATAGCGCCTGTGCTTTTTCAAGTGGTAAACCATTGGTATCCAGCAAAGAATTTCCCGTCCAATGCTGAAAACTATTTATTAGATATTGACTGTGGAGAATAATGGCCTCTTGCTGCCAAGGAAACTCAATCACGCTGGTCATGTAAAAGTAGAAATATAACACCAAGAATTTAGTATGACAAAACTTGACTCATTTTAGGGGTTGACTAGTTCTCCCCAAGCCTGAAAATATTCTATTTAATGCATATTAGCTAGGCAAACTCATGTTTTTTTCAAATTCTCTGGAAAATCAACTCCAGCGCTGGAATGAAACCATTCGCAATCAGCCGAAAAATCCTAATGCTTACATTCGTCGAGGCATGGTTAACTTTCAACTAGCCAAGATTGATGAATCTATTCAAGATTTTGATATGGCGGAGCAATTTGATGCCAGTATTAAACCGTACCTTTGGCAACGGGGATTATCGTATTATTATGCTGAAAGATTTGCTGAGGGCGCTGAACAATTTGAAATAGATTTGACAGTGAATGCTCAAGATGTAGAAGAAACAGTATGGCGATATCTCTGCATAGCTCGTTCATTAGGTGTTGAAGAGGCGCGTCATTCTTTACTAACTGTGAAAAATGATCCTCGACGTATTATGCAACGCGTATATGATTTGTATTCTGGGAATTGTACACCAGATGATGTTTTAACTGTTGGTCAATCAGAAGGGATAAAGGGAAATTTTTACAGTCATCTTTACTTGGGATTATATTACGAAGTTGAGAATAATGTTGATTTGGCTCAGGAATATATAGTTAAAGCTGCTGATAATTACAAGATTGATGATTATATGTGGTATTTGGCGCAGGTACATAAAAAATTACGAGAGTGGATATAGTGCTTATAGTGACAGATATGGCCCTCTTCGACGAATGTTTGCTATACCATGCACAATTCCTAACATTGCACCGATGTAAAGTCCAATATGGATTCCCCAAACTAACATAAATCTGGAAACTTCTGGTGGCTGAACGACTGGCGTAATCTGATTAGCAAAGAAAGGAAATTGAAAATAATAAAATATGAATCCTGTGATCTGAGCAACTAGAATTGCCCAAATAATGGGATACCGTGCCATTTTAAGTAATTGACGATAAGACAAAGGTAACTTTCGTCTATGATTAACCAAGAGAAATATGCCGTAACTTAAAAAACCAGCAAAAAACCCCGCCTGAAATCCAATCTCACTGACTTCCCAGCGAAAACTAGAACCATAGGGAACATTTTTGAAGTAATAAAAGTAAGCGGGTGAGAGAGTACAGGTAATCTGATCGTTAAGGATACCAAAGCCAGCGCCGATTAAACCGGATACGATTAAAAATGAGTATTCCTGAAGTTTTGTCGGTTTTGTTGGATTACGCCAGTAGTCTACAGCTACAACCAAACCCATCAGCAAAAACAAAATCAGCAGTCGATATTGATATGGAATACTTTGCATAAGACAACTGGTTTAATCCAAAATTAGCCTTTCAGGAAGTGTAATTATTTACAACTTCTCCAGAATTTTCACCATTGTATGCGAAGCATCTGTGGAGATAGGATGAAATTCAAAAATTGACTTATCATGTCAATTTTCGGTTGCTTCAGTTTCAAACGTTTAATGCGATCGCGCAATTTTGCTGCTTCTTCAAATTCTAGTTTTTAGGTTTTCTAACCGAGTCTTTTCTGTGTGAGCTTTACGAGATAAAACTTGAAGATTATCTAGCGTGGTTAAACCACCTTTTGACATCGGTATGATGTGATCAATTTGGAAATCTCTTCGCATCTGGCTCTTAAACTCACTCATAGCACAGTTAATAAATCCCTTTGTATTTGTATATTTAGCAAACACAGCATCCTTAATATCTCTATACTCGGCTGGATCTCTCTCCCTAATTTCAACGAGTGAAAGACTTTCTAGGGGTACTGTGTCAGGAATTACGATTGGTGGAGTAACTATCAGATCAGGGTAAACTCCGAGCAGTTTATTAATTTCAATGTCTACTTGTTTCTTGAAATACACATATTTATATCCAAATAGAACTTGCCAAAAGGATTGAGTGTCATTCCATAGAGAAGTGAGATATTCAGTTACTTGTCTAAGGGTTAAATCATTTTCGTATATATGCCTCGCTACAATTGACAAATCACACTTTCTACGTTCACTAAACGCAATAAATTCTGGCTCCATCTGTTTTTGAGCGTAGAAACGTAGAATGTTCTCAACATCAGCATCTCTATAGCCAAGTAGGAATGAATGATCGGGAAAATAAAGTTTCTTTGTGAGTTGCAGCAGATATTTAAGTTCTTCGTCAGTTAATATCTCTCTATTTTCGATATCAACGCTCTTAAATACGGTTTCTAAATCATTGACAAAACTATCATAAGCCTCTTCAGTATCATTATATAGAAGTACATCATAGTTTCTAGATACAGGTTCATCTGATTCAGAAGGTTCAAGAATAGAGAAACAATAAATTCCAACGGGAACTCGTCTCAAAAAGTCTAATTTTTCCACCTCATCAGTATTGATAGAATCATCCATCATGCGCGTAAATTCTTCAATCTTTTCAATAGAGATAAGTCGAGCAATTCTCTTCATTGTCTCGATATCTTTATCGTCGGGGAATACCTCTTCTACAATCAACTTCTCAGGATTGACCCAGTTAATCTTGTCTTCCCAATTGTCAATAAAGCTTACAACATAAGCTTTTTCTGTACCACCTGCCTTCTGCCCACGTAAAGCTCTACCTATCATCTGTGTCATTAGGATCGTAGAAGTAGTTGGGCGAGTCAGAAAAACAGTTTGAACGTTGGGTAAATCGGTTCCCTCAGTTAACATCTCTACATTAATGAGTACTTCAAGCTCTCCTTTTCTAAATCGCTTGATTTTCTCAGAATTTTCTTTTACAGAAACTGTAGCTCCTGTATTTGCATCTGATATTTTTGACGCTACAAAATCAGAGTTAATCCCTCGTTTCTGAAATAAGCTATTTAATGCGATCGCGTGTTGAATATCAACTGCAAAAACTAATAGTGGTTTATACTTCTCTTGATGATCAACGTAGTGATCAACAATCTGTCTGTTACGGATATTAGACATTGCGATCCTTTCGGCAACTTTTTTGGGAAGCTTGTCAAAATTTTCGATCGCTTTGATGTCTTTATCGGTCAATTCCCGATAAAAATCTAGTTCTGTTTCTAAGTTTTCAAAAATTGGTTCAGCAAGAATTCCTCTAGTAATGAGTGTTCTTAAGTGTTCTGAAAAGATAATGTCGTCAGGAAAAACTTTTTTAAGTAGACCTTGTTCACCTTTATCTGTTCTGAATGGAGTCGCTGTCAACCCCAACATTCTGAAACTATCTGCCTTACCTCTTTTTTCAAAGTTTTGCTTGATGTCGCTAATTAGTTTTCGATAAGTTTTTGCTGTTGCATGATGTGCTTCATCAACTACCAAGAGAACTGCATCAGAATGTTTAACCCAATTGTCGAGGAGGTGGTTTAATCCACTATTTAGACTATCTTTACTAGCAATAATAATATCGTCACTTGGTTGAATATTAACAGGACGATCATGTTTAGGATGACCGGAAATCACACGATATCTAAACTTTTCGACATTATTGAGCAATGAAGGATCGGCACTAAATTTCAACGTCTCAAAGGCTTGGTCAAGTAACTCATGCCGATGAGCGATCCACAAAACTTTTTTTCGCTTATCGATAAAGTTACGTAGTAACCAATTAATGGCTATCAAAGTTTTTCCACCACCAGTAGGCAAAACTAGTAAGCCTTCAAATGGAGACTTGTTTTTTTGATCCAGTGCTTTGATTGCCTCGTTCTGGTGAGCGTAAAGTTCTCTAGGATTTTTGCCTGCATTAACTTGGATCTGACCTGAATACTCAACTTCAACTGTTTGCATAGTAGTGGAAACCAAAGATAATTATGGATTTGGGTTTTGTTCAATTGCTCACAACCTTGCAGCACCCTTAATCACAGTGTTCCCGATTTCAAGGCAATCAATAACAATCTCAGTGCAATTGTCCTATGCATAACGTCAAGGTAGATAAATACTTGATACCAATAGATAAGCTTTCGCCTGCGCCGCCTCATCTGGGCACATCTACGCATCTTCATCGCTAGTTTCGGTTTCAAACTGCACTTAGCGGTACAAATCAGGGTAAGGGTAGCCCGTCGTAGACATCGCTATTTCTACATCCACCGAATTGCTACCCTAACCAAGCACTAATGCTCTAGCATTTTATCTCATAGATGCTTTATGGCGATCGCCTCCTAAACTTTCCGCAATAATTCCCGAATAGCGATCGCACAATCACCAAAAGCTAAAGGTGAAACTGTCACATCCTCTGCAAGTATGCTCTCACTGTGATATCCGTCTGGACTAGGGAGACGATACATATACAACTTGCGTCCATTCACATCTAAAATCCAGTACTCAATAATACCTGACTTAGAGTATGCGATCGCTTTTACTTCTCGATCGTATTTGAGACTGGAATCAGCTATTTCAATCAGTAAAAACACTTCGGAAGCATTGGGATGGTGATCCTCATAATCTGATGGATTCAGCTTCACCACTGAAATATCTGGTTCTGGTTCCGAATAATCATCAAGTTGCACTGGTGACTGGATTCTTAATAAAACTTTGTCACCTAAACGTTGACGTAATAACCTTTCTGTGCGGGTAATCGCTGATTCGTGAGCAGTTCCTTTGGCTGACATTCTGATGATTTGTCCCGCTATTAATTCTAAGCGTTCTTCAGGATGAAAAATACCCATTTCCGCCATTTGGTGATATTCTCGAACACTAATTAGGCGAATATTGGTCAGCATAAGATTCACGTTAACTTCCTAACATTTTATCCCGCAGATGCTTAATGTGATGTGCAAGCGGTTTGTTACGCCGCCGCGATCGCCGCAATATGCAACAATAGCAAGTAAAACAGTAAGAGCAGTTCTCACTAACCATCATCCCCTATGCAAGTCAAAGACATGACCATCGAAGAACTCAAGCTTCTTATTCAAGAAACTGTTGCCGAAACGATTCAATCTCTATTGGTTGATCCCGATGAAGGCAAACAAATAAGACCAGAAGTGAAACAGCAACTACTCGACTCCCTACAACGTACTCAATCTGGAGAACGTGGAATTTCTGCTGAGGAAGTAGCAAAAAACCTGGGATTGTCCTGGTAATGAGCTACAAGATCGAATTTAAATCAGAGGCGACTATCGGTTTTGAAACTCTCACCTCAACTATTCAAGAGCGCATCCTGCGTAAAATTCGCTGGTTGTCTGAGAATTTTGAGGACTTAACCCCTCAACCTTTGAGTGCTGATTTAAGCGGTTTGTTCAAACTCAGAATTGGTGACTACCGGGTTATTTATTCCTTTGATACTGAAGTACAACTTATTACAATTCATCAAGTTGGGCATCGCCGTGATATTTACAATTAACAATCGGTCATCAGTTTACCTTCAATCACACTCCAATTGAAGACTCAGTAGATTCGCGTTAACGTCCCAGCATTTTATCTCGCAGATGTTTGATGCGATCGCGCAATTTCCCCGCCTCTTCAAATTCCAGTTTCTTCGCCGCTTCTTTCATCTGCGCTTCTAACAGAGTAATCAACCCTGGAATCTGTTCTAATGGCAGTTCATCTAGATGTTCATCTACAACTTTCAAGTCAGTTGCATTCAACCGCCGAGATACATCTAAAAAAGCCAAAATCGCATTACTTGATTTTTTCACAATCGGTTGTGGTGTGATTCCATGCAGTCGATTATGTGCCGTTTGAATACCACGCCGTCTATCTGTTTCATCAATAGCTTTAATCATGCTACCTGTCATATTATCGGCATACAAAATCGCTTGTCCCTGGACGTGACGCGCGGCTCTACCAATAGTTTGAATTAAGGAACGCTCGGTTCGTAGGAAACCTTCTTTATCTGCATCCATAATTGCTACTAAGGAAACTTCGGGTAAATCCAAGCCTTCCCGCAGCAAATTCACACCAACCAAAACATCAAATTTACCCTCGCGCAAGTTCTGCAAAATCTCAATGCGCTCAATAGAAGTAATCTCGGAATGTAAATACCGTACCCTGATACCGTGGTCTTGCAAATACTCGGTTAAATCTTCCGCCATGCGCTTGGTTAATGTGGTAATTAACACTCGTTCATGGCGATCGGCTCTATCTTTAATTTCGCCTAATAAATCATCAATTTGTCCTTCTGTAGGACGCACAGAAATTTCTGGATCAACTACCCCAGTTGGCCGAATTACTTGCTCAATTACATGGTCTTCAGAAACTTCTATTTCCCAATTTCCGGGAGTTGCAGAAACAAAAATACACTGATTTACCTTTTGCCAAAATTCCTCGGCTTTCAAAGGACGGTTATCAGCAGCGCTAGGAAGCCGAAATCCATGATCAATTAAAACTTTTTTTCTCGCTTGATCACCGTTATACATACCACGAATTTGGGGCACGGTAACGTGAGATTCATCGATAATTAATAGCCAATCTTTAGGAAAATAATCAATTAAACATTCTGGTGGATCTCCAGCTTGTCTTCCTGCTAAGTGACGGGAATAGTTCTCGACACCGTTGCAGTAACCTACTTCATGTAGCATTTCCAAATCATAGCGTGTACGCTGATCTATGCGTTGCGCTTCTAATAATTTACCAGCTTGTTCTAAGTCTAATTTTTGCTGTTTTAACTCGGCTGCAATATCATGACAAGCTACTTCTAACCGTTCTTCTGGGGTGACAAAGTGACGTGCAGGGTAAACATTCACGGCTTCCAAACTTTTGAGAATTTCACCTGTCACCGGGTCAATATAGCGAATTGCGTCAATTTCATCACCAAAGAATTCGACGCGAATAATTCGGTCTTCATAAGCTGGGCCAATTTCTAAGACATCACCCCGGACGCGAAATTTTCCCCGACCCATTTCGATGTCGTTGCGGCTATACTGAACATTTGCCAAATCCCGTAGAATTTGGCGTTGATTAACTTCCATACCTATCTGAAGGGGGATGGCAGCTTTCAGATATTCTGCTGGCATTCCTAAACCGTAGATGCAGCTGATGGAAGCAACGACGATCACATCACGGCGTTCAAACAGCGATCGCGTCGCTGAATGCCGCAACATATCTATTTCATCATTAATCGCTGCCGTTTTTTCAATATAAGTGTCGGTAACGGGAATATACGCTTCTGGCTGATAATAATCGTAGTAGCTGACAAAATACTCGACTGCGTTGTTGGGGAAGAAATCCCGCAACTCGTTACAAAGCTGTGCAGCCAAGGTTTTGTTATGCGCCAAGACTAGGGTTGGCTTGCCAATTTTCTCAATAACTGCTGCTACCGAAAATGTCTTGCCAGTTCCAGTGGCTCCTAGTAAAGTTTGATAACGGTTGCCTGATTGGATACTAGCGGTTAATTGTGCGATCGCTTGTGGTTGATCGCCTGTGGGACTAAAGGGAGCTTGAAGACAAAATTCTGTCATACAGTTTTGCTGGAAATACCCTATCTCATGGTGACAATTTCGCCCTGTATCCATTGTAGCTGGCTTATCAGACCATATAAATGGCAATAATTTTTTACAAAACTTATTAATTAAAATTTACTTATGTATCAGTTTTAAAGATACTTATATCTATGTGAGGTTTTTTAAGGTTAAACTCTAATGTATATGGGAAAAAATTTCATCTTTCCTTAATTATTGTAAAATTCAATTAACAAACCAGAGGTGTTCGTTTATGGCTATTAGCAGCGCTGGCAAAGCAATCAGTTCTCGGCAAAACAATGCCAAGTCTCAAGGGGAAGCTACAGAGGAAGTTGAAAATAAACAAGACCAGAGCTTGAATGCTGATAAAGTTGAGGAAGTTACTGAACTGCCAGTGGGAGCTTCTGGAACACTCGCCATTTCTGGAATTCGTCCTATAGGCGCTAGCGACTTAGAAGTTGCTGAACACCTCTCAATTGCTGGGGTGCGTCCTGTTAGCACCAGTACATTAGAAGTAGTTGAAACCTACAACTCAATGGGTATTCGTCCAATTGGCGCTAATACATTCCAAGTTGTTGAAAGTATTAATCTCTCTGGGATTCGTCCAATTGGCTCAAGTTTATTGGTAATTGATGAAAGCTATTCCACCTTCGGTAATCGTCCAATAGCATCAAATGAGATTGACAATTCTGAAAGCCTGATGGGTTTTCTAGATTAGCCAAAAGAAATATCCCCATAACTTTATTAACCCAGTTTCTATAGGAATCTGGGTTTTTTATTTAAATAGTCAAAAGTAGAAATTACGATATTTGCCCTTTTTCTATGTCTTTTAGCATAGGTAACTAAACTGTTATTGCTTTAATTTACATTCAGTCAACAGCCAGAACGCTTACTATGACTAACTTTTTTAATTACGAATTACGAATTACGAATTACAAATTTTTTAATATGTCTTGTGGTGGAAGGCTTTAGCAAAAACTTTAAGCTACTGTGTAAAAGTAATCACAAAAGATTTCAAAGTTAGTTATAGCTTTGAAAGGAATTTTTTACAAAATCAGGAGTACAAAATGAGTATTGAAGATCGCGCTAAAGCTGCTGCTAAAAATGTTGAAGGCAAGGCCCAAGAAGCATTAGGAAATATCACTGGAGATCCAGAAGATAAAGCCAAAGGTAAAGCAAAACAAGCTGAAAGCGAAGTCCGTCACGGAATTGAAGACGTAAAAGATAATGTGAAGAAAAGTATTGACTAACAATTCATAATTTTTTTGCAGAAACTCTAGGGATATCAATGGGATGGATTCCATTTTTGCAAGAAAGTATGAAGTGTTCAAGATTCATTCAATGCTATATATTTTTCTTGTCATCTTAGCAAGCATGGAAAGATAAAGGACTAGCTTGATTGGCATAACTCTTGCAGAGGTGTAATTTATTACTCCTCTGCATTACAAAATAAATTTATTAATTTAGAGAAATAACCTCTATAAATTCCAATTTTATAAATGTCAGCTAAATGTAAGCAATTAGTTTAAACGTACAACTTATTCTATTATTTAAAGTGTTTTTTCAGGAGGTAAAAAAATGATTCTGTTTCAACAAAGTCGCAAAATATTGGCGACTTTCCTTTTAATTGGAGTATTGATGATAACTACCGCCTGTGGTGGTGGTACTGTGTCACAAGTTGACCGCCCAACAACTCCTTCAGCAATTGGCCGAGATGTAACTTATGCAGAGTTGGAGCGAGGCAATACTCCAAGCGGACAAACCTTTGGTAACTGGGTTGTGCAAACGTCTCAAGGATTGGTTCAGGACGCTTATGTTCGTGATAATAACAAACTAGGTGTTGTGATTTCCCCTAAAGTTAGTCCTAACGAAGTGCGACCATTAGCAAAATCCTTAGTTCAAGGTTTTCGGAAGAACTTTCCTAATCAAGACTTAAAGGTTTTGGTTTATGCGCCTGATAAGAAATTGATTTTGACTACTGAGTATGACGTTCAGACGAATCAAGTTAAGTATAGCTAATTGCTATATTTGCAATGAAAACTTGATGAATTTGGATTTGAAATTATGGCTTGGAAATAGCAGTCATAAAAGGAATTTGACGAAAAAAGGAGATAAGTAAAGTGGCAAGTAGCGAACAGTATAAACGTCAAATAATGAAAGATTTGGCTCAGGGTGATGTTGAATCTTTAGATGATACTACAACCGAATCAACGGCGGAATATCAAAATTTTGATGATTTCGCTCAACGGACAACACCAGATCAACGTCGGCAGTTATTTGGTCGGTCTTTACATCCAGATCGGATTCCGACCAGCCAAATGGAGCCAGAATTACAAAATGCGATCGCACAAATTAAACCCAATGAACGGGATGATGTAGCAAGAGCCTTTTTCAAACACTTGAAAGAAAGAAAACTAGACGAGAAGCATCTAGAGCAACAGTTGGGACTTTCTACACACAACCCCAACCGCATGACTGCTGATGATGTTAGCAAACTCGCGTCCTTCGCCTATCATAACCATCCCGATATTTTCCGCGAGGTACTGGCGGAGCAACCAGGGATTATCAAGTTTCTCAGTAATCCTGTAGTCGCAGGCATTATCGGCATTGCTGCGGCTAAGTGGTTGGGTAGTCGCAAGTAACTTCTGAATTTTGAGTTTGGAGGATGAGTAAGAGATTAGGTGGGTATTTACCCACCTTTACTTTTTGCTTACTATTAAGTAAAGATGATGTATAAAGTATTATTAGATTATTTTTAGCCAAATAAAATTCACATAAATCTTATGTGTTTTTTTTAATTTAACTGGGTAATAACCTTATTGTTTATAGCTTCTTAGCTGCATTTTAAAAGGTTTTGATCAAACATATATCTTAAAGTTTTCATAAATCTAGGTAATTTTTTGTTGAAAATATTTTTTTTTCAGCGATATTAACTTTGGGATTTACAAAAAAATACGTAATTGTTCCTAGCATCACAAATACCCGTAATGATTGTCATGAGTAGATTTCAGGTAAAACAGAAGTTACAAAAATATTTTGCTGCTGACATACGCAAAGCTACTTTGAGTACATTTGCATTCCTTGGTGTCAGTTGTGGGTTTGCTGCCTTAAGTTCGCCAGCATCCGCAAGTTTGTTGTTTCGTGAGAGCTTCGACAATGCGGCACTTTCTGTAGATGCTTTTGGTAGCACCAGCAACAATGGTACATTGCAAACAGATGTCCCTGTAGGTGCAACTGTTCTCAAAGCCTACCTTTATGCATCTTCTGTTTTTAATTTCACTCCTGTAAATGATGTCAGACTGAACGGTAATTTGTTGCAGGTTGCTGATGCCTTCCTGCTCACGCCCGACGAAAACCCAGTAACTACTGTACGTTGGGATGTTACCAGCCTTCTCAGCTCTTTGGGAGGTTTGCAAAACCATACTATTGAAGAACTAGGAGACAATGACGGTGAAACTTTAGTTGTGTCTTATCAAGATGCCACCACTACTGGTTTGTCGTCTTTTATCTTAGACGGCGAATTATCTAACACAGGTGACACAACCAGATTGAATTTTGATCAACCTTATAGCGGTGGCGATTTTATCGTATCTTTTGCCGATAGCTTTAGCTTTCAGCCAGGTCAATTCACTATTGTGGACGTGACAACAGACTCTACTAGCTCTCGACGCTTAACTAGCTCTGCTGGTGGTCAGGATGATGGGGAAGGAAATAATGGCGCTCTAATAACTGCTGGCGGTATTGGTGATAGTTTGACTAACCCAGATCCATTTGCCTCTGACTCTGGCGATTTTAGGGCTGATGATGAACTTTATAATCTAGCCCTTGGTAATAGCGCTGATCCTAATCCTTTTATTCAGTCAGGTGATACCTTTGTTGAGTTAAATACTGTAAACCCAAGTAATGATGATAATGTGTATAGTCTGTTTATTACCAGCAGATTCAAAACTAAAGTGTCTGTGCCCGAACCTTTAACTACATTGGGTTCATTAGCAGTCGGTGGTTTTGGTCTAGCTTTCTGTCGCAAGTACAAGCAGCAACGAAAAGATACCGCAAAAGCTTAGGTTAACAACTTCTAAATAGGGGGTGTTAAATGTGGAGTTAAAAATTCATAACTCCACACTTAAAATTCTGTTTCATGTATTCTTTAGTGGAAGATTGTATAACATCACCTGAAAAATTAATTTAATTTCTGCTGCTGCACCAATGCCTAGCTTTTGAATGGCAATACAGCACTTACGGCAGCTATGAGGTACATCCTCAAATCTAAAAGCTTTGATAGGAGAGGGCAAGGATAAAAACTGTATTGCATAATAGCCGGAAGCGCTGTATCTACCACGGGCATAACTGCGGTAATTTTGCCCTCAAAATCATTCCAAATATCAAAAAACTGTAGTAATATACCACAGGCATTAACTATCTTCAGCTACATCTGATTGTTAGCGCTCTTAAATTTCCAATCGATGAGAATATACCGTGAGCCTAACTCTTTATTTCCTCCGTCACGGACAAACAGAATGCAGTCGCAATAACTCTTTTTGCGGTTCCATAGACTCAGAACTTACTCCAGAAGGCTTGGAGATGGCAAAGGCTTTTGCTGACGCATATAGTTCTATGGATTGGACAGCTATATTTTGTAGTCCAATGCGGCGAACTGTATTGACAGCAAAACCCTTATGTGAAGCAATAAAGATAGAACCACAACTCAGAGATGGTTTAAAGGAAATCAACTATGGTAAGTGGGAAGGAAAAACCCCAGAAGTAATTAGCCGTGAATATCACGATGATTATATTCGCTGGTCAGCAGATCCGGCTTGGAATGCTCCAACTGGTGGAGAAATGGCAGTTACAATTGCTTCTCGTGCCTTGCAGGTAATTGAAGAAATCAAGCAAAATTATAGTGATGGCAATGTTTTAGTTGTTGCACACAAGGCAACTATCAGAATTATGCTGTGTAGTGTACTGGGGATTGATGTGGGACGCTTCCGTTTTCGTTTGGGATGCCCTGTCGCTTCGGTCAGTATTGTAGAATTTAGCTCACATGGGCCGTTATTAAAGGTTTTGGCAGACCGTAGCCATTTGGATAAACGGTTGCAAAATTTACCGGGGACATGAGGGGAGGTAGGAGAGACGCGATTAATCGCGTCTGTACAAGAGTTAGGATTTATTATTTTTACCTTGCTCTCCCTCGCTATCTGGCTCAGTGTATTTGCAGAGAACGTTTATTCCAATTTTGATAATATATAATACGACAATTGTTGCGATCGCACCATCAATCGGAATTCCATGTACTGCTGCAACTGCCACCAGTGAGCCAATAATACTATTGAGCAGAGAAGCACTACCAGGGTTTTTGGTGTATTCTTTGATTTTGCCCTGTAAACCATCATCACCACAGATTTCCGCGCGGATTTCATTGAGGGTGAGTTGTAAGAGAGATTTTTTGCCCCTACTATAATCTGTTGTGCCGACTTTCTCTTGCCAGAGTGCATCAAAACTCGCTTCTAGATTCCCGTTGTGGTGCTGTAGGGTAGTAAGTGCATGTTGCGCTGGGGTGTCGTTTGGCAAAAGTTGCTGAAATTCTTGGATTTCGACAGGGGTTAATTGGGCATTCATATATATTTGACTTAATTAACGCGATGTGCAACTTATTCTGTCACAAGACCATCGAACTGTAATGGTTCCAAACCAAATAAACGATTTAACCAGACACAAACAGTGTGAGCCAATAGTTTGCGATTTAAACGACTCATCAAATGCCACATATCTCTGGCCCAAACTTTTTCGATATTAAAGCGATCGCTAAGTTGTCCAATTACTGTTTCAATTAGGCGACGGACAGTTTGAAGTAGCTTTACCCAATATGCAGGACAGTCGTCCTGCATATTGGAACGTAGGGCTGTTTGTAAATCGATACCATAGCGTGCTAGTTCCTGGCGCAGAGTGGCACTTATGTATCCTTTGTCACCTATTACCAACCCCTGAATCAAGGTCACGATATCCCAGATTGCTTCCCGTTCATCTCCCGAAGCAGAGGTTAATGTAAAGCTTGTAATCACCCCAGAGGCGCTAATGAGTAAGTGACCATGAAATCCGTAATATGTTTCCTTTTTTGCGGCACAGTAACCGTAGTTAGCAACTCCAGGAAAGCTACGACAACCACGAGCACGAGTAAAGCAACATAACGGTATCGGAATCCCGTCAATAATGTGTGTATTATCACTGAAAGCACCAAGTTCTATTGCTAAGGCTTGTTGTAGTTCTTGCTTGTACTGCCATAGGTTTGCAGCTTGTCGTACAAAGGTTGAACGGCTTTTCATCTGGGGAAACATTGAGAACCAATGACGGCGAAAGTATTGCCAAATACCTTTGTCCGTATCGATACCTTGAAACTCTGCCACAATTTCCATTGTAATCACTTCACTATCACTTAAAGATGGCTGAAATCCTCGACTACGCATAGGTTTACCATTGGTCACTTCCTTCAATAGATCATCCACACAGCAAAACACTGCTGTGATAAAGTCTTCCATAGATAACATTTGTTCCACCCTGGCAAGAGATAACAATCACAATCTCTCGGTTAAGCATAGGGTGGGACTTTTATCTTTGGAAAGAAAGTTGCACATCGCGTTAATTATTTATAGAGTATTTGTTAGTTCCTGAATCAACTCTTCAGGTGTGATAATTCTAGGAATAGCAACTGGAAAATCTCTAGGATTGCGGGTAATAATAGCATCTAAGTGATTGAGTACCGCAGCGCCGTATTGAATAGCGTCTTCAAAATCTCTAAAGTTAGCAGTTAATGCCATGTTGATTGTGGTACTGTCTACTGTTGCGACTTTACAGAAGGTTACAATTCTATTTAAAAGGGATAGAGCAGATGCTCGACCTTTCTCTTTCCGAATGATGTAGTAGAGGTCACTAAAAGTAGAAGCAGAAAGATAACCTTCTATTTGTTTTTGATAAATAAATGAGAATATTTGTATAGTGTTGCTGTAAAAGGGATGGCGTTCAAGAGCAAAATCCAAAATTATATTAGTGTCTAATAAGACTCTCACAGATTATGTTTCTCCTTCAAATATTCCCATTTGGCTTGGTCGGGGTCAAAATCTGAAGGAGCCGGCTCTGTACTTTCCAACCACTCTTTCAAAATGGGTATAGAGCATTCCACTATTCTTTTTTGCTTTTCAGACTGGGACTGAATTTGATTTTCTCTAGAACTTTCTAAGGATGGAACTGGTTGCAAAATAATCACTTCTACCGTCCCAGGAGCAATATTTAGAGGTTCGTCAATAATTAAATTACCTGATTCATCAATTGTGGCGTTGAGCTTATAGGCTTGCATATTGGTTTTCCTCATCTATATATAATTAAATTATATTTCAGGCAATTTTACAGATTATGTTTCTCCTTTAAAGCTTTCCATCTGGCTTGGTCTGGGTCAAAATCCTAGGGTATATACACAAGTTATCGAATCAACTACCAGTCCTCGAATTACCCCACCCTAACCCTCCCCTTGTAAAGGGGAGGGAACAAGCTTCTGTTTTTTCCCCCCTTTATAAGGCAGGGCTGTTTCATTCCACAAGAGCAAGAAGTTTGTCAATATCATTAGAGAGAAATCTCTGAGCAATTGTGATGGAAGTATGATCATTTCGACGGAGTATGTTAATGGCGATGCCTACGGCGGGCTACGCCTACGCTCTCAAGATGGAGAGATTTGCAGGGGCATGACCCAGATGTATTTTTGAGTCATCTTCCTTGAGAACCACGTCCTTAACCCAGTGGAGGCTATTTTCGATACTCCAATGACCGCGAATACCGTAAGCAAATTCTTTGGCTGTACAAATATAAGCTACTAATGTAACAGACGATCTGATGATATGGTTTCCCGGCTCGTGTCCCAGTTCTTTCAACCCGAATTAAGGACTTAACTCCAACCCAGGATAGGTCAATTCCATTTAACTCATGAAAAACTTCTACAGTCCGTATTGTCAGCCTATTGCGAGTTTTTTCAGTCTCAATATAACGGCTCGTAGGCTTTGTTTGTGCAGCAATGCGTTGAATATGACGATGTAGTTTTGGCTGATTGTCTTTAACGGCAATGACGTAATCGTTGCCACTGTTGATCACCTCATAGCAAGTTTTTTTTGGCAATGCAAGGAATCAAAGCTGAAGACAGCACCTTTTATATCCAAAGCGGCAATTAAATTTTGCACAACTTGGATTTCACTCTTGTCCTTGTTTTCAAACTTTTCTATTCCTAAAACCAGTCCTCGTTTACTAGCGAATACTGAGACTATGCTGACAAAATTTTGACTAGAAGAATTGTAGTTTTGAACTGTTCCTTTAATACCTTTACCATCTGTGCTACACCACTCTGATTCGTCTAAATCAACATAATCTAAAGCCCACTGATTAAATATTTTCACAAGTTTATCGAAGTCTACCCCCATCACCACACGTCGTATCGTTGAGTAAGAAGGAACACCATGTTTTTCTCGAAGGAATACCTTGATCAATACCCGACGATGCCGTTTGACAAAATCTCCCCATGCACGATACCCGACATACCCACTCATAGTGCCCATTATTACAAACAGTAATATTAACCATAGTGGGTGTCTTCGACCATCAGTCGT
>NNBU01000047.1_pt1 | contig 39993 bp, 33 predicted proteins | sample 1173781 | NCBI WGS metagenome assembly NNBU01 (sample SAMN07173937, study PRJNA388173) | plant metagenome | biome: Plant school; feature: Soil; material: Symbiotic tissue of Blasia pusilla L.; isolation source: symbiotic tissue sample KVJ2 | host: Blasia pusilla | place: Norway: Troms, Kvaloya...
GGGCTAGCTACCACCGTTCCAAAGAAATTAGAGGTTTCTTGGACTCTGTTAATCAAAGCTTACCAACCGAGCAATGGAAAATCCACTGTGTCCGTTTCGCCCCTAATTGCCCAGTACAAAATCCGATAGAGGATATTTGGTTACAAGCCAAAACATGGGTTAGACGTTTTTGTGCTTTAGTTCCTTCATTTTCACATTTAAAGTGGATATTTGAGTGGTTTATTAGACACACTACCTTTGATTTTGACACTCTACAGATGTACGGAGCTTATTCAAAAATCAAATAGGATTCCTATAGATTGGACTTCTGTTATAGAAGTATTTAAGAAAGCATTCACTGCTCCTATAGACATTTTAGGTAAATCTATAGGGAATGTTATCAATGAGATAAAATATTTCTTAGATGGCATTATTAATAGACTAACTGGTATAGATGACCAAGCTTATAAAGATCGAAGGGTGGCGGAGATTTAAGCTGACTCTACATTAAGTAACCAAGAAAAAGCTAGAAAAATTAGGGAGATAGATAGACCTACGGGTAGCTCAGAACCTAATAATTATGCTAATGGTCTTAATGTAGATTCTCTAATGTCAGCTATTAGTAGAGAGCAAAAAGCTGCCCCTAGTGGTTCTAGTATTGTAATAGCTAACTCAACTGAAGCCATCCTCAATAGACAGCAACAGTCTCAATTAGCTTCTTCTATAGGTAGAGGTGGTGGGTTAAGTATTGGTTCAATAGTAATCCATACAGCCGCTACTAATGGTCAACAGATAGCTGAAACAGTGATGCAACACATTGCAGATAAATGGAATAGCTATAGTCAAAATAATTTAGCTACCGCTATATAAGCTTCAATTACTATATAATTCTCCCCTCCTTTAACAAAGGGAGGGTTTATTTTTTTAAATATATGTCAATCAATACTAAAGTACTTAAGGGTCTACCTAATGCTGAGTATATAACAGATATCTTCGCTTATCTTGTAGACGAATTAGGTAAAGAAGTTTTCACATTTTTATATAACCCAGAGGAGAAATCATTCAGTAGAAGTGCCAAGTATAACCAAGGGATTACTGCATTAACTTCTACTCCCTCTCAGCAATATGGCTACACTTCTGGGCTGACTTTACAACTTAATAACCTACTACTAGAAAGTCATAGCCAAACTAAAAGTTGTAAACTTCTCCTACAGAAACTTCAAGCGTTAACTGTGGCAGATCCAGCTAAAGGTAAATATGCTCCTTCCCCTGTAACTTTTAAATGGGGTAAAGATAGCTTTGGTCCCGCAGTTATCACTGATATCAAATGGACTGAGACAGCTTGGTTAGGTGGTGAAGTAGCAGAAGCCAGATTAGATTTTACATTATTAGAAATCCCTTCAAATCAACTAACTAAAGGAGCTAAATCAGAATCTCCTGGAGACCGTCTACAAAGCGCTTTAAGTAATACTTCTCTCCTAACTGATAGACAAATCCAAGAGGGTAATACAAAGGCTGTAGCGTGGCTTAAGGGTAACGTTAAGAAGCTTCCTGAGTATTTATCTACTCTGGTTAAATCTAATAAGTATAAATTATCAGTAGCCAAAAATGGGACAGTTTCAATGTTTGATAGCAAAGGTAAATCTTTAGGGACAATTGGACTGTATAAAAATGACAAGCTGGATGTATCTACAGGGAATTTAATTAAAAAATAATATGAGTACTCTACCTATAAGCAATCCTTTAAATACTCCCAAAACTGTATCATTCAATGTTGGTGATTCTCTAAGTAAAATTGCTAATGAAGTATTAGGTGATTCAACAGCTTGGCGGGAGTTAGCCACTATGAATGACCTTGATATATTTAAAGCAATTGAAGTGGGTCAAACATTAACTATACCTAATCCAGAAGTCGCTGAACGTAAATTTAGATTAGCTGCCTCTACTGAGATATCAAATATCAACGACCAAGTTCAAACCACTATTACTGAAATTACTCAATCTAGAGAAGCTCAAACCATATTAAATTTATTGGGCACTAGTCAAGAAAATATTCTCAGAGATGTAAATCTATCCCTTTCTGGATTAGCTAAAGGAGTTGCACCTAGTTCACAAGATGAACTCATCTATAAACTGAAAAGTTCTAAAGAAGGTTATGAATCTAATCAATCTGTTTGGCAATTAATCTCGTGGGTGCTGCCTTAAATTATGTCTTATATTAATAATCAAAACCCTAATCCAGGTCAATATTTGTGTGACCCTTATTTACATATTACTATAGGTTCTAAAGGTAGCACTGAAGCAGAAACATTCACAATTGGGGATGGAAAGCTTATTAAAGCATCTGTAACATTAGGAGAGGGTAAAGCTCAATCAAACTGTAACTTCACTGTCTATGACCCTCAGAAGACCCTGGTAGATAAGTTCTTTACATACGTTGAAAGTGTAAATGGTTTAGATCCAGTAGAAGCTTCTAAATCAGTAAGTCCTACTCCTTCTGTAACTTCAATTACTAACTCAGTAATTCCTGAGGCTAATTCAGGTTCTAATATTACTGGAAAAGTATTATTTGAGAAAACTAAAGCTACTGTATTTAACGACTCCACTGGGTCAAGAGGTAATAGTTTATATCCTGACAGAGACTTAGGTTGTGCCATGAGATATAACAACCCTGCTGCCGCTAAACAGTTTGGTTCTCAGGGGATGTTTACCGACCTTAAATTTGGAGACAAAGTAAAAGTTACTAATCTGGATAATGGAAAATCTGTTATTTGTGATATCCAAGATTGGGGGCCAAACCCTAGATTAGCTGATAAAGGTATTGACCTTTTTACTAAAGCTTTTAATGAACTTAGTAATACTCAAGGTTATCAAGCTGCTTATAATATTGGAATATTAACTAATATTAAAGTTGAGCTTGTTGAAAATGCAACTACTACCTCTGTATCCTCAACTAGTAATCAAACTAAGGAACAGACTGCAACTCAACAGAGTACTCAAACTAAAACTTCTCAGCTATCTAATTCTTCAGCCCCAGATTACACAGTAGACTCTACTCTATCTGTTAATATGAGAGCCACTTTAGATACTATAGCCTTTGCTGAAGGTGCTAAGTATAATATGATTTTTGGTGGCAGTACTTTTAGTAGTTATCTTAAACATCCAAATAAATTAATTAAATTAAGCGGGTATTCTTCTACTGCTGCTGGTAGATATCAATTTTTAAATACAACTTGGGCTAGTTTACAAAGTAGTTTAATATTACCTGACTTCTCCCCTATATCACAGGATAAAGGAGCAGTGGAATTAATTAGACAAAAGGTGGCTGTAAGTGATGTAGAACAAGGTAATTTTGAATCTTCTATCACTAAGGTAAATACTGTTTGGGCCTCCCTTCCTGGTTCTCCTTATGGTCAACCTACAAAGACCATGAGTGAATTAAAAACTTACTACTCAAGTAGAATTAAGTTCTACAAAGAAGGAGGTATCCCACTTACAAATGCAGCAACTTCAGTAGCAGCTTCTCAATCACCTACTACTCAAGTTACACCAATTGCTAAGACCCTAGCAGGTGCCCAAATTACAGTTGAGATGGGTTATGGAGGTAAAGCGATCGCAGCTTATTCTTTCATTCACACTGGACTCAAGTTTTCTCTATTTGAACCTGATGCACTTGAGTTTTCTGGAACTGCCGCCACTGTTGTTTTAACTCAAATAATTAGGAATACTGTTTACACCAATTTAACTTTTAAAAAGATAGCTCAAAAGATTACTGCCAATTATGGTATGAAACTGGAGATGCCTGAAGATGGTCCACTATATACTAGGTTCCCTCAAAGAGGAATCACAGATTATGAGGCGCTATTAATTGAAGCTAGAAGAATTGGTTACAGAGTTCATTGTGTTGGCCCCACTCTATATATAGGTCCACGTAAAGGTTTAAAAGCTGATCAGAACGTTTTTGTATGTGAGTATGGTACAAATATGGGAGGTATATTTACTGTCTCCCATCAAGCTCAAACTTCCAGTTCAGGAGGTGCAAGGTCATCTAAACCAGGTGAAACTACTTCAGTTGGTGAACGTAAGTTTGAAATTGACGCTGACTCTGGAATAATGGTTCAGAAGAAAAAGGAAAATGTTGTTGGTACAGGTGGAGATAACTTACCATCTACAACAGGTGCTATAAGCCCTATTCCTGCTCCTACAACTACAGGAGCTACTGATACTGTTGATAGTCAACGAGTAAGCGATGAAAACAGAATTAAAGGTATCATAGCCCAAACTGAATTCCCTACTACTCCTGAAGTTTTAACACTTGACTCTGACACATTATTTCAAACTAAAGGTGTTAGTAAATTCCTTGATAGAATGTGGGTGATTGACTCTATTACCCATACATACTCTGGTGGAAGTTTTGTTAGTAGGGCTACTTGCTATTCTCCTCTGAAAAATAAATCTGCTAGCAGTGATATTCCTTCAGTTAAATCAATAGAAAACCCAGTTATTAATAGTAGTGCAAATCCAGGGTCTAATAATTATATTATTCCTGCACATGGTACCTTTACTTCCCCTTATGGTATGAGAACTCTAAATGGGGTTACTAAACTCCATAAAGGGATTGATATTGCTAATAGCGCGGGAACTCCAATTCAAGCTGCTGCTGATGGCACTATATCTTCTGCAGGAAATGCAAACGATGGTTATGGTAACAAAGTAGTCATTGACCATACAAATAATGAACAAACTGCTTATGCTCATACTAGTAAGATTCTAGTTAGTAATGGTCAGCAAGTTAAACAAGGTCAAGTAATTGCATTAATGGGAAATACAGGTCATTCCTTTGGTAATCATTTACATTGGGAAATTAGAGTAGCGGGTACCCCAATTAATCCAGGTTTGAGAGTAAAACTACCTAAAAAAGGTGATCCAATCTAATTATGAATAATATATTTGAAATACTAAACCAATCAAAAAAAGCTAGTCAAGTTGCACTTGATCAGCAGGGCAGGATGCTTTACCCAACTTTGGCGGTTGTAACACAAAATCAAGACGACCAAAATAAGCGCAAAATTAAAGTTTCCTTCCCCTCATCCCCTTCTTTAGAAAGTGATTGGATTAGGAGACTTGATATTGCCCCTGGAGTAGATGCTAACCTACCTCCTATTAATTCAACAGTAATAGTTTTCTTTGTAGATGGTTTAGAGTCTAATGCCTATTATCTACCTATAATTAATGACACTAACCCACCTAAAGACAAAGAAGATGTAGTTAATGATTATTATTCATCTATTCCTGGAAGTAAAAATGTTTCAGTAAGTGGAACTGACACTTTAAATGTAAGTGGTGAAGTAGCTATTAACTCTGAAAAAAGTATAACTTCTACAACCACAGAAGATGTTAAAGCTTACTCTAAAAGAAATATTTTTATGCAAGCTCTACAGGCTATTACTTTAAGTGCTGCCCAATATGTCTTATTACAAGCAGGTACTTGGGCATTTAAATTATACAGCAACGGGACAAGCGAGATGAGTGGCGGAGTATTAACTATTAACTGCGGTGGTTTTGGGCTGGCGTTCACCAACTGTTCCACTATGTCAATTAATGGTAAGCAGATTGCTACAGTTGATGCTGTTGATAGTAGGGGTGATCACATCACAACAAAAGGCTGGAGCTGATTATTGGGACATCTATATATATTAGATAACAGAAATTTATGATAACTCAAGGTATTAATTTTCCTCTTTCTATTGACCTAGTGAGAGGAAATCTTGTTGTGACTAGTGAGGCTGATTTAATCAAAGGGCACATCCTTAGTTGGCTTCAAACTGAAACTAATGAAAGGGTAATGATTCCTAATTATGGGAGAACTGATTCTCTATTTACTAGTATTTCAAATATTAACCTGATCACTTCTGAATTTAAAACAGGGTTAGAAAAATATATTCCTGACGCTGAATTTGAAGTTGATGGATCAATCAATGACCAAGGTGAAGCTGTAATTTTAGTTTATTGGTCGTATGGAGAACTTGAACAAAATCCTATAAAAATAACTATTTAAATATGGCTGACATTATATTAAATTCACTTATCCTTGACCCACGTAATGAGACAGATATTGTAGAACAAGCTAAATTAAAAGTCTACAACGCCTCTGGTGGATCATTAAATGACTTCACAGAGAATTCCCCTATTGCAGCTTTAATCCAAGGTCAAGCCTTTGCTGGGGCTGAATTACTTTACTATGTAAATCAATTACCTTTAGCTTTAGTAATTGATTTTCTTAAGATTACTGGGGTTACTCGTAGTTCTGGAACCAAAGCTAAAACCACATTAACATTCAGTATTAGCTCTCCTCAAAGTGTTATATTCACAATTCCTGAAGGGTTTGAAGTAGTTGATAGTAATGGTAAACTTTCATTCTTCACTGATGCCCCTTTGGTAATCCCTGCTGGATTAGTTTCAGGTAGTGTAACTGCTACTGCTGAGGAAGTAGGTTCTGAGTACAACATCTCAGCATACTCTATTACTGGAATAACTCAACCCTTAACTTACCTTGCTGGTGTCACTAATATTGAAGCTGCATCAGGTGGTTCAGATTTAGAAAGTGAGGCTTCTGCTATTAACAGAGCACTTACTCAAATTAGACTTAGAAACTTAGTTTCTGCTGATGATTATGAACAAGCTGCTGAAATCTTATTAGGTGAAGGTTCAGTCTGTAAAGCTATAGGTCTACTTGGTGGAGATAAGACTACCAGAGAATTAGGAGCAGTTCATCTATTCCTTTTAAATTCTAATGGTGAACCTGCAAATGATGCTCAAATTACCTACGTTAAATCTCAATTGGCAAGTAGAATTCAACTAGGTACTAGTCTCTATACTAGTCCTATTGAATTATTACCTATTAGTGCGGAATTACAATATAATTTATCTCCTGGTGTTGACCCCGAAGAAGCCTTTGACATTTTATGGGAAGCATACCAAGATTATTTAAACCCTAGTTATTACCCATTAAGTAAAGATATATTATTTTTTGAAGTTGGTTTCGCTCTAAGGAACACAGGAGTAATTGTAGATGGAGGTACCCTCAGCATAAATGGAACTCCTAGTAATATTCCTATACCAAATGCATATACTTTACCTCACCCTTTTTCTTTATTCATGCAATTAGTAAAGGATGGTGTGGTGTATGAAGCCCTGCGCGGGGAAGGTGAATCGTTTGCTGATTCTGGAGGATTTGTATAATGCAAACTTCTGAATCTTGGGCTACCAATAAACCTATATACAGTAGATTACCTGAGTGCTACCAGACTAATGAAGTTACTGAATGGATCGTAGGTTATTTTGATGAGTTACTGGTAGGAACTAAAGTAAAAGTCGATGACTTACCCAGGCAACTAAATCCCCTATTATGTGACTCAGAATGGTTAGATTTCTTGGCACCTTTAACTGGTTTTACAGGAGATTATTGGGATAAAACCTGGGCAACCCAAACTAAAAGATTATTGATATCTAATTCATACACTAATATATGGCCTAATAAAGGATCTAAAGAGGTATTAAGTCTAGTATTAGATTGTTTTGATATAAGACACTTAATAACTTCCAGAGGTAACTTTATCATAGGGACTTCCACTACTGGTGATCCCTTAGGGACTAGTGCTTGGGAATATATTATCTACTTACCTAATGCATACAAATATGGGGATAAATTTAAGCTGACCCAAAAGCTTAATTCCTTATATGGGCCTTATTGGTGCAGCACTGAAATTATATTTAATGACGATTATATTCCTTAATTTTAAATAATATAAATAAATGACTCAAATAGTAGGAACACTAAAAGATTCTGCTGGAAATGGCATTACAGGTAAACTTATTGTTGTATTAGCTGGTACCCTAATTGATGAATCTACCAACCCAGATACAATCTATCTACCTCAATCATATACATTTACTATAACAGCAGGTGCCCTTGATATCACCCTGCCACAATCTGAAACTTCAAGAATTACTTATAACTTTCAATTCTTTAAAACTAATACAGATGGATCATTAATTGAACCAGCTTTAATTAAATTTGATGCTCTGGTTCCTAATCTTAGCCCAGTTCAATTTGCATCGCTAGCACCTACTGGTCTTGTAAATGATGTAATTGATACTGGTGCTTTAAGAGTTGCCAGAATTATTTCAACTACTCCTGCTCTTGCCCAATCAATTGGTGGCCCTTTTCCTAGAGGTGACTATAACCCCGCTACCACATACAAGTTCAGAGATTTAGTAACCTATCTAAATAGAACTTATATATCCAAAGATTTAAATCCTATCACAGGGGTACTTCCAACTAATACAACTAGTTGGATGGTTATACCAGTTGAACCCAATGGTTCATTAATACTAGGTGATGATACTCCCTATGGAAGTGCTTGGAGTGGCTCAGGTAAATCTGCTTCTCAAGATGCTGTTTATGGCGAGGTTGAGGCTGTTAAATCTAATGTTGCTTTAAAGGCAAACTTAATTTCTCCTATTTTTACTGGGGATGTAATTGTACCAAATCAAACTTTAGGAGATGCTTCAACTAAAGCGGCTAATACTAACTTTGTCGCAGCAGGATTAACCCTTAAAGCTAATTTAGCAAGCCCAACTTTTACTGGCACTGTTGCTGCTCCTACACCCAGTATTAATGATAAAAGCACTAATGTGGCTACAACTAGTTTTGTTAGCGCTCAAACTGATAGATATTTTAAAGTATACCTGAGTACTACTACTGCTACTTTAACTGGCGCTTATGTAATTGCTTGGAGTGGGGTTACTTATGTCAGTAATATAAGCTTTGTTTCTACACAATTTACTGCACCTGAGGATGGAATTTACCTATTTGGTGGCTCCCTTTATATGGTTAACCAAGATACTATTTCAAGAGGGTTGGGAGCTTTACTACAAGTAAATGGTGTAACAGTTGAACGTGTTTGTGAAGTTCCAAATATAGCTTCAGGGAATGGAGCTTTAACAACATTCAAACCTGTTTCCTTAGCTTTGACTTCTGGACAAGCCATTAGAATTGTATCTACAAATTTTGGCGCTGCTTCACCTTATCAAGTACTTGGTGATCCAACTGTAAGTAATTGGTGGGGACAAAAAGTAGCTTCTTATTAATCATAAATATTATTAATTAAAAATGTATGTCGAGGATTATACTGCAAAACGGTGATATATTCACTGCTGAAATTGCCAATGCTATGGGTAATCCTATAGTAGACGGTGATGACTTTATTGGTCATGGACCCAAGGTTCCAGATACCTCTTTAGACGACACCCCAGGTCAAATTAAATCTAATTTCTATACTTTCTATGATCGCCTGAAAGTTAGCCACCAATCAGGTTTAACTTTTTCTTACTTAGGTGGAGCAGTACTATTAAATGACGGCGCTATAACCAACATTAGCCCCGGTACTATTAACCTTTCAGATAATGTTACTAGATACCTTTTTGTAGGTAGTGATGGTACTGTACAAGCTGCCTCAACCTTACCTAATGAAAGCTTCCCTTTAGCTAAAGTAACAACAGCTTCAGGTACACTTTCTGGTAACATAACTGACTTACGAAATAAATTAGTTGACAGAATTACCCCTTCTACTATTCCAGTTACTCAATTGATTCCTCCTGGGGCATCAATGGAGTTTTCTGGTTCAACATTACCTGGAGGTTGGCTATGGGAAGATGGAGCTTATTATGCCCCTAGCACATACCCTGCTTTATTCGCTGCAATTGGATATGCTCATGGGCAGTCTGGTGTTAACTTTGCTGTACCAGATAGTAGAGGTAGGGTGGCTGTAGGAGCTGGTTCAGGTACTGGATTAACTACTAGAACTTTGGGACAAACAGGAGGATTAGAAGGTGTTACTTTAAACCTAGCTCAAACTCCTAGCCACATTCATGGAATAAATGATCCAGGGCATAACCACTCAATTAATGAAGCTGCTCACTCACATGGATTAAGTGATCCAGGACATACTCATGGTGTAGCTGACCCAGGTCACTCTCACTCTGCTTATGTATGGACTTCAAGTGGAGATGATGGACTTACTGATGGTTTCTTGAAAAATAATACTGGGTTTGCTGGTGAAGATAGAGGACCAAATACTTATAGAACTACCAATAATAATGGTACACCGCTAATTGGTGGTTCTACTACAAACATAGGTATTTATGCTTCAGGTACAGGTATTGGTATTGGTGGTAATAAAACTAATGTTAGCCTAAATGCTGCTACTTCAAGTATTACTATTAATGCCCAAGGTGGTGGTGGCTCACATGAAAATATGCAACCTTGGTTAGCAAAGAATAAGATTATTAAATATTAAAAAATTAAGGTTCACTTTATTAATTTAGAGTGAACTTTTTATTCATAAAATAAATATGCCAACTCAAAGAATTATTAAATCTACATTTATTGGGCTAAATAATGAACCCCTGAGAAATGCTGTTGTTCAAGTAATTCACATGGAGGGTAATACTATTGACAATATAGAATACCCTCAAGTTACTAAAAACTTTATCACCAATAGAGAAGGTAAAATAAACTTTATTCTCTGGTGTAATGAAGAAGGTGAACGTGCATCTTTTTATAGGTTTATACTACCAGGTGGAGAAACTTTTGATGCCATTGTACCTGTAGGAACCTCTGACTTAGAATTATCTGTACTACGTGAAGGTGGTGGAAATTCTTCTGCCCCTCAAAATCAATCTTTAATAACTTATATATTAAATGAAATTGGTGGGACACTAACTCCTGCTACAAGTATTGTAGGTGGTATTGTTAAAACTAACTCTACTTCTGTTGACCCAGTTGTTTACCTTAAAAGTGAAGTAGATACCCTTTTAGCTAATATACCTGGCGGAGGTACTGCAACTACTGCTAGCAATGTTGGGACTGCTGGAACAGGAATCTTTAAACAGAAAACTGCTAGCAATCTTGAATTTAAAAATATTAATGCTGGCTCTACTAAAATATCTATTACTAATGATTCTGCTAACTCTGAAATAGATGTTGATGTAGTTGAATCTAATTTGACTCTAGGAAACCTTTCAGGTACTCTTCCTCTAACTAAAGGTGGAACAGGTAGTACATCTGCTGCTGCTGCCCTAACTGCCCTTGGAGCTGCCTCTAGTACCTCATTAACTACTCACACTAGTAATGTTAGTAATCCCCACTCAACCACTGCTGCTCAGGTTGGTGCTATCCCTACTACAGATAAGGGAATTGCTTTAGGGGTTGCTACTTTAGATAGCGGGGCTAAGATTCCTGATACTCAGATTCCTGATGCAATCACAAGGGATACTGAACTTACTGCTGGTTTGGCAACTAAAGCTGATGTATCCACCACTTATACTAAAACAGAAACTAATACTCTTCTAACTGCTAAAGCTAATCAAAGTACAACATATACTAAAACTGAAGTTGATAACTTAGTTGCTGCTTCTGATACATTAGTTGAGTTAACTGATGTAGTAATTTCTTCACCTTCAAATACTCAAGTTTTAGCTTACAATTCTACAACTTCTAAATGGACTAACCAAACCATTTCTGCTGGTGGTACTGGTGAAACTAATACCGCATCAAATGTAGGTGTAGGTGGAGTTGGGGTATTTAAGCAAAAGACTGGGGCTAACCTTGAATTTAGAAACATTAATGCAGCTTCCACAAAAGTTACTGTTGTTAGTGATACTGCAAATAATGAAATTGATATTGACGTTACTGAAGCCAATTTAACTTTAGGAAACATTGGGGGAACATTACCTATCACAAAAGGTGGTACAGGAGCTACTTCTGCTTCTGCTGCTCTAACTGCCCTTGGGGGTGCTACTACTGCTAGTGTGGCTCTCAAAGCTGATATAGCAAGTCCAAGCTTTACAGGTGTACCTTTAGCCCCTACTCCTACTGCTGGAGACTCCACAACTAAAGTGGCAACTACTGCTTTTGTGGGTACTGCAATTTCTACTAAAGCTGACACATCTGCACTGACCTCTCACACTGGTAATACAAGTAACCCCCACTCAACAACTGCTAGCCAAGTTGGGGCGATCGCAACTACTGCTAGAGGTACTGCTAATGGTGTGGCAAGTTTAGATTCTAGTACTTTGGTTCCTGATGCTCAACTTCCTACAACTGTTGCTAGAACTTCTGATGTCACCACTTCTCTAACTCTCAAGGCTAACCTGGCTTCACCAACTTTCACTGGCACTGTTGCTGTCCCTAACCAAACAGCAGGAGATTCCTCAACAAAGGCTGCTAACACTGCTTTTGTTACTACAGGTTTATCCACCAAAGCTGATAGTGCTACAGTCACTTCTGCATTAGCTTTGAAGGCTGACACAACTGCTTTAACTACTCACATCTCTGATACCGCTAACCCTCATGGTGTTACTGCTAGCCAAGTAGGTAACACAGTTGCTCAATGGAATGCTTCTCAACTTAGAGGTAAAGCAATTTCAACTACTGCTCCTACAAGTGGGCAAGTTTTAGTTTATAACTCCGCTACTGATACTTATGAACCTTCTACTGTCTCAGGTGGTGGTGGAGGTGGTGGTGCAGTCGGGGCAATCTTACAAGTTAAAACTGCTGAACTAGGAACAGAATTTTCTTACGTTAATAATCCAGCTACTAATACAACTACATTATTTTCAATTTCAATAACCCCTGGTTCAACTTCTAGTAAATTCTTATTATCAGTAAATTTATCTGGGATTGAAAGTACTGGACTATTTAGAATAATCCTTCTTAGAAATAGTACTGTTATAACTGAAAGAAGAATAGATCCTAGTGCTTCTTCTGCTTATGAATCTTGTATATTTGATTTATTAGATAGTCCTGCAACTACTTCTGCTATTACTTATTCTATAAGTATTGGTGCCACAACAATAAGTACTAATTATGTTAACAGACTTGCAGCTAGTTATAATCAAGGTTACTCAAGTCTAGTAGCAATGGAAGTAGGCGCTGCTTCAGGTGGTGGTTCAGGTTCTACTACTTTAGCTACACTAACTGATGTCGCAATTTCTAGCCCTACAGATGGTCAATCACTAACCTATAATGCTACTACTAGTAAATGGGTTAACTCTACTGTATCAGGTGGTGGTGGCTCAGGTGAGATCAACACAGCTTCTAATATTGGCACTGCTGGTGTAGGAATCTTTAAACAGAAAACTGGAGTAAACTTTGAACTTAAAAAGTTAAATTCTGGGTCAACTAAAGTTTCTATTACTGATGACACTACCAATAATGAAGTAGATGTTGATGTTGTAGAAGCTAACCTTACCCATGACAATATTGGTGGGACATTAAGCATTAGTAAAGGTGGCACAGGAGCTACTTCTGCTTCTGCTGCTTTAACAGCTTTAGGTGCTATTCCTCTTACTCAAAAAGGTGCAGCTTCTGGAGTTGCTACTTTAGATTCCAGTACTTTAGTTCCTGATGCTCAAATATCTTCTAACATTGCTAGAACAGCCACAGTAGCTTCTGATTTAGCACTTAAGGCTAACTTAGCTTCACCAACTTTTAGTGGTGTTGTAGCAGCTCCTACCCCTACTGCTGGTGATAACACAACTAAGATAGCTACCACTGCTTTTGTAACTACTGCTGTATCTGGTAAAGCTGATACTAGCGCGTTAACTTCAGGGTTAGCCACTAAAGCAGATTCAAGCACAGTAACCTCCTCTTTAGCACTTAAAGCAGACCTGGCATCTCCTGTCTTTACTGGTACAGTTACAGTGCCCACTCCCACTGCTGGGGATAGTAGCACTAAGGCTGCTTCAACTGCTTTTGTTAGTAATGCTATTTCTACTAAGGCTGATACAAGTGCCTTAACTTCTCACACTAGTAATACTTCAAATCCTCATAGTGTTACTGCTGCTCAAGTTGGTTCAGCAACTGCACAGTGGAATGCCTCTCAACTTAGAGGTGTAGATATTAATACTACTGCTCCTACAAGTGGACAAGTATTAACCTACAACAGCTCCACTACTAAATGGGAAGCTGCTACTCCAAGTGGAGGTGGTGGTGGGGCTAGTAATGGATTACTGGTAGATATCACTACTGTCAACTATAACTCTTCAACCACAGTTTCAATGTTTACTTTGCCTGCTAATGCTGAGATTAATAGGATAGAAGTATTACTTGATGTTACTTGGGTCACTGGCACTGCCGCAACTTTAAGTGTGGGTATTGCTGGTAATACTTCAAAGTATATGCCAAGCAGTTCTATTGACCTTTATGGGGTGGTTAAAGATAACTATATCACTATTGTTAATCTTCCAGCTAATACCTCTTCTGAAGCTATTATTACTACTTATGCTGCGGGTACTTCTAGTGCTGGTAGAGCAATAATTCACGTTTACTATAGCGCCCCTAGCTAACTTATTACTTCAACTTTTAACACCAGGGTAATTATTACTCTGGTGACTTTTTTATTAACAAAAGATATATAAAAATATGGCTTCAACTTTTGATATTCGTGGTACAAGCTTAAGCTCATTTAAAATTGGGATAGGTGGCCCTACTTTAGATAGAAGTGGTTCAAACATTATAAAAGTAAATAACAGCAGACAAATAATAACGGATGATGTTATGCATCCTGGTTATTTACCTAATAAATGGTATACAGATACTATAATCTATGATGCTTATACTGCTTCATCCAACGCATCAATAGTAAATACAGTAAGTTATTATCCTTTTCAAATTTGTAGACCAGTTAACATAGTTAGATTTGCTTTTAACCAAACTGTTTCCACAGCCACCGCATTATTTAGAATGGGTATTTATTCTAATAACCCTACTACATTCTTACCTCAAACTTTAATAGCAAGCAGTACTGAAATAACTTTAATTGGAACTGGAGATAGAGGATTTGATACTACTACCACACTTACTCCTGGGTGGTATTGGAAAGCTTTAAACCAAAATAGTGGTACTGGTTCATTCAGTTCTGAAACTGGTTATCCTGCTATTAACTTCTATATAGGTAGTGATACTTTTGGTATTGCTACTGGCAGTATTGCCTATGGTTATAGAAACAATTTAACTTATGCAAATGCTTCTTTACCTTCTACTGCTGTTATAGATGGTTTGAGTGAAATTACAGGAGTCCACCCAATTATGTTCTTTAAAACTGCAACTTAAATATATGAGTATTACTTACAGTTGGAATGGCAATGCTAACGGCCCAGTATGCCACATGATAGATGAGTTTGATAATTACAAACGTTACCCCATTGATTGCTCCCAGATTGGTATTGCAACTATGGAAGCTACATTACCTGGTCAAGCTTGGATTGACCTTGCATTAAGAGTATACTTTGAGTATTCATTAGAAAAAGAAGCTCAAGCTAATGCTGATGCTTTAGAAGTAGACTTACAAGACTACTATGTGATGTACCCAGACTATGACCCCAGCTTAGGAAGCTTCTCTACTAATCAAGAACAATATGTTATTGATAATCAACCAAATAATGATGAAGAAATTCAAGCACTACTTGATTTGGTTAGAAGTGTCGAAGATTTAAACATTTAATAACTTTTCAGCCTCCAATTAAGGAGGCTTATTTTTTTTGTAAATTTATAGAATTATTGTAATAAAATGAATACCCAAACAGATAAACCTCAGATTCCTAAGCAAGTTAATTATATTAATTTAAGCGCTGATACTGAATCTAAAATAGTTGACCAGATATTGACCCAATCAGCAGGCGTGGGCTTAGGAATTATTGTCACCCTTCTAAGTTTAGTGGTATTAGCTCGATGGTTAGGTTTAAATACACTTATTACAAAATGGGTGGAAAAGCTAGAATCTGATTCTCAATCTTTTAGGTCCCTAGCTAATAGTGTACAAAATATGTCTGTAGACTCAAAGACACACCATAATAAATATGTGGAAGATCATTCTAAAATTATTGAAGAAGTGCGAGATGTAAAAGAAATAACTAAAGAAATCTTATATAAAGTTGATAAACAATAGATTAAATTTATTATTTAGGGTGGGGAAAAGGTCCATCATATTCTACAACGTAAGCATTCCCTAGTGAGTAAATAAATCTTTTCCTTCCATTCTCTTCATTTTCCACAGTACTGACATAACCCCCTTCACCCCCGTCCCAAAGTTCTACTGCACATCCATTCTCACTTTTCCATTGCCAGGAAGTACAATCTGATCTATTAGTAAATCTCAATTTAGTAGGTTCATTACTTTTCTCCCAAGATTTATATACCTCAGCAATAATATAGTCACCTTGAATGTAGGTCTTAATAATGCATTTTCCTTTTTCTACTAGACCAGCAGTTGTGTAAAGGCGACAGGAACTTTTTACATTCCTCTGTTGTTGAGCAAGGACATTATTAGTAGAAAATAAAATTGATAAGAATGATATAGAAAAAATTAAAATTTTATACATTTTCATCTTTTTGCAGAAGAAGAAGAAGAGAGAAAGTAATGAAGCTTATTCTGATGAAGAAGCAGCAGATTATTTAATGGATAGGGTTGCTTAAGAAATTTAACCTTTATGTCCTTTTATATATAAAAGGACCTATCTCTTCCATTACATCTGCACAAATTCCTTGACTTAAACTTAAGCCAGCCACCACTATTGGGTCTATAGATTTTTCTTTTAGCTCTTGTAGTTGAACACTTTTTGTAAATATACCAAATATTAATAAATCATGTGCTTCTTTAGCATCATAATTTTTCTCTTTTGATATCTCTGAAGCTTGCTCAATAGTTTTTCTTATTCCTAAAAGACAAGGAATAATAAATCTTTCAAAACTATCTTTAATAGAAATTGACAAATTAGTTTCTGAAGTAAAACTAGACCCGTGTTCTTTTGCTGCTGTAATTTTATTTAATACATGCATATCAGCTATTATTAAAAAATCACTGGTAGTTCTTAGAGATGTCATTCCTGGAGTTTGTGTCATAAAAACTTACCTATTTAGTGCAGGATAATTAGAGAGGAAAAAGCTTAATTTAGCAATCAACCCAAGAGTTATTTATTGGTTGCAAGCTGAAACTGTTCAGAAGCTTTACAGGCTGTATCAAGCTTACTCAGTGAAAACTTTAGTGTCAATAATTACTCAATAGTTTGCTTAATATTTACGTTTCTTAATAAAGTTGTCTTGACTTAACTTGCATAAACTTGCATAATAGTTAAGCTAATACAATTTATAAAACTAATTAGAAAGCTTTAACAGCTTGCCTACTAAGGCTTAAGGGGTTATAGCGCAGTTGGTAGCGCACCTCAATGGCATTGAGGGGGTCAGCGGTTCGAATCCGCTTAGCTCCATTCTTAAAACCTAGCTACTCAAAATCTGGCTCTGTAATTGGAAGAATGGTTTTGTAATTGCCGATGTTCTTGGTCGAGCCGTGTTAGTATCCATATTTCTTCAGCTTGTCCTTTGACTAATCGCTAGGCTAGAGGTTTTGCGATCGCAGTTTTCTTTTGGTTAATATCTGTATTTGTACATCATTCCTTAGCAGTTCGGCTTTTAGACATTGGGAATGATTATTGACTTTGCTACACCCTTAACAAGGCATAAGTTTCAAATCGGGTACTCCCCCATGCCTCTCACTTACCAGAACGTTTTGGGTGAAGCAATCATTGCAGTGTTGACCGGAATTAATGGGATATTTATTTTATTAAGAGTACTCCAAGTAAAAAAATGCCCAATTGTCATTGCGATTGCTTCGCTTCGCTCTCTACGAGACGCTACGCGAACGCAATGACAGGTAGGTTTTGGATCATTTATTTTTTGGAACACTCTAAGAGTCTTTTACGTGGGTGCACACAGCTAGCCCGCATTTCTCACAAGCTTGACCCGAATTTCTCACTCATAGTGTGGGAAGGGTGGGGAGTGTGGGAGGCAATGCAGCGCTCATTGATGTGCAGTTACTCAATTCCTCCTCTTTCTCCCCACACCCCCCACACTCACGCTCATTTCTCACTTGTGAGAAATCCAAGCTAGCTGTGTACCCCTACCAAGTATCTATGCATTTAAATCTAAATAATTCCTGCAAACGCATCTATCCTATGGAGTACTTAATACTAAATATAAATAAATATTTATATAGTTATTTAAAGATAATGTAATCTCAGCATTTAAACCCGACGCTGTAAAGCTGAGAACTTAACGCATTACCCTCCGTCGGAGGTGACACAACCAAAGGAGGAATGTCATGATTATAAGATGTACCTTTTGGCAGTGAAGTCAAGTAGGTGAAATATTTATTAATATTATTAATAGGAAGTGTAAATTTAGCGCCAGAACTCAGAAAAATTCCCAGTGACAGGTATTTCGCATCAATCACCAAATTCTTCACCAACGGAGCAGAAGATTATGAAAGACCAGCAACCATCAGACTCTAAGGAATTTGTCGGAAATCTCAAGAATGGGATTTGGCTGTTTGGGCTGTCATCTTGGGTATTTGGCATTACCGATCGCAGTATTGCTTCATTTGCAGATGGCTATCTATCTGCTTTGGATTTGACGCAACTATTCACGGCTGCTACGTTCTTTGTGGCGTGGCTATTTTTGAAACCGACATCCAGAGTTTAAGATCGACGACTGGTTGATTATCCAGTCACTATTGAGCCTAGTCTTATAAAGATTTAGAAAGTTATCTATTTGATCGCTGTAAGGGGTGTGCCACAGAATGCATAGATTCTTTTGTCTTAATCACAATCAGGGTAATTCGTAAAATCTCCGAATTACCTTAATTTCTAGTTTTTACGAGAAAAAATCAGGATATATTCTGAGTTAGTGCAATTTTTGTACCAATATTTGGGCAGCTTCTTCTGGCGTAAATAAAAGTTGTATGTCTACAAAAATTTTTCTAATTTTCCGGAATTGATTATACCCAGGTGGTAGTCTCTATTAGATTAGCGATTTATACTGAAACTCTATAACTAACCTGTGGGGAATATAATCCCATTTCGGATTAAAAGCCCGGTCTTCATGGCCGGGCTTTTGATATGCAGATGCAGTACAACGTTAAATCGCAAGGTGTAGGGGCACGGCATGCCGTGCCCCTACGGGTGTACTTCTGATTAAATTAGGCAAACGCTGCGGTTGTCACATCGTTATTCGATAGAATTTCTTGCAACTCTTCGGCGTCTACTGTTTCTTTATCAACTAACATTTGCGCTATCTGATCTAGAATGTGGCGGTTGCCCACTAATACTTCTTTGGCGCGTGTATAGGCTACATCTACAAGTTTGCGGACTTCTTCATCAATAGCGGCGGCGGTTTCTTCAGAAAAATCGCGCTCTGACATGATATCCCGTCCGAGGAACATGTTACCTTGTTGACGACCAAGGGCAACAGGGCCTAAGCGATCGCTCATCCCAAATCTGGTAATCATCTGACGCGCAACCCGTGCTACTTGCTGCAAGTCATTAGAAGCACCAGTGGTAACTTCTTCTTCACCAAAGATTAATTCTTCAGCAATCCGACCACCCAAAGCCACAGCCATCTGATTTTCCAGATAAGCACGGCTGTATAAACCAGTGTCCATCCGGTCTTCGCTGGGGGTAAACCAAGTTAAACCACCTGCGCGACCGCGAGGGATGATGCTAATTTTTTGTACTGGGTCATAGTCGGGCATTAAAGCACCAACTAAAGCGTGACCAGCTTCGTGATATGCCACCAAGGTTTTGCGCTTTTCGCTCATTACCCGGTCTTTCTTCTCTGGCCCAGCTAATACGCGGTCGATCGCGTCGTTGATTTCATCCATCGAAATTTCAGTCAAATTCCGGCGTGCTGCCAGAATTGCGGCTTCATTCAACAGGTTGGATAAATCTGCGCCAGTAAATCCAGGGGTGCGACGAGCAATTTTATCCAAGTCCACATCTTTCGCCAAGGTCTTGCCACGGGCGTGAACCTTGAGAATTTCGCTGCGTCCGGCATAGTCGGGGCGGTCTACCACAACTTGACGGTCAAAGCGACCAGGACGCAACAAGGCTGCATCTAGGACATCAGGACGGTTGGTAGCAGCAATGATGATGATGCCAGTATTACCTTCAAAGCCGTCCATTTCTGTCAGCAACTGGTTGAGGGTTTGTTCCCGCTCATCGTTACCACCGCCTAAACCTGCACCCCGTTGACGACCTACGGCGTCAATTTCATCGATGAAGACGATACAAGGAGCATTGGTCTTAGCTTGTTCAAATAAATCGCGGACGCGGGATGCACCCACACCGACGAACATTTCTACAAATTCTGAACCGGAGATTGAGAAGAAGGGTACACCAGCTTCACCAGCTACGGCACGCGCGAGGAGGGTTTTACCTGTACCAGGAGGGCCAACTAACAACACACCTTTAGGAATTTTTGCACCAACGGCAGTAAAGCGATCAGCGTTTTTCAGAAAGTCTACGACTTCGTTTAATTCCAACTTGGCTTGGTCAATACCAGCAACATCGCCAAATGTCACCTGAGTTTGGGGTTCCATTTGCACTCTGGCTTTGGATTTGCCAAAGTTCATCGCTTGGCTGCCTGGGCCACTTTGAGCGCGACGTAGCAAGAAGAATAAACCAACCAAAAGCAATACAGGGAAAAATAAGCTGCTCAGAGCCTTAAACCAAAATCCTTCGTCGGTTTGGGGCAATACAGAAATATCAACGCCTTTAGAAGTCAGAGTATTAATCAAGTCTGGATCGTTGACTAAGGTAACAATCCGTTTAGCCGGGTCATATTTGGGTGTAACCAGTGCTGTGGAGCGATCTGCACTCAAACTGACTTTTTCTACTCTGCCTTGCTGAACTTCTTGAATAAAGCGACTGTATCGCCATGTCTCTCTGCTTTGGGGTTGTTTGTCAAAAAATGCTGTTCCCAGCGCAATTACGACAATAAACAGCAGCGCGTACAGCCCTGCATTTCTCCATCTTTTATTCACTAAGGTCTATCCTCCGGTATTTTTCGCGCAATCGCCTAGCTTCTCTGCTCGGAAAGGTGATTATTAAGAATTATGTTAACTTATCTTAAGATATAACAAATTTGGCGTGCCTGTCATGCTAAAAAAAGCTCCCTTATTAGCTGAAAACTATGATGGTGGGGATTACATTGTAGCGACCCTGAAGGCTGATTAACGGTATGAATGGGAATAATCTCTACCACACTATTAGTGTAGGCGATCGCTTCAAATCTCTGGACTAACTCGGCACTCCAAGTTTCTTCTCGCACAGGCTGTTGGTGGTTTTGTAACCAGTTTACAAGTTGCGATCGCACAATTCCCGGCAAAATTCCGGCCTTTATTGGTGGTGTCCACCAACTGCGATCGCACCATCCCCAAAGGTTGCCTGTACTGGTTTCTAACCAATTTCCTTGAGTATCGACTAATATTGCTTCTTGAGCATCTGAGCTAGTTTTTGCCAACCAAGCACTCAAATAATTTCCAGTTTTATGAGAGGGGAGAGAGCGAGAAAATTCTGAACTGGCAACAGCGCAAGAAATACCATTTTTTTGTTTTTCTGTCAAATTTTGTGGTAACAATCTACCAGTTATCCATTCCCGTCCATCGGGAAAGAGGGTAATTCTGAGAACGGGGAAGTGAGCGAGGAGAATTTGAGCGCCTTGAAGCAGACGGTTCCAATCGGGTTGCTGCCAGCCAAAAGATTGTATTGAGAAAAGTAAGCGATCGCAGTGTGCTTGCCAATTAGTTAAATTACTATCTAGCGAGTTCTGATAAATCCGCAATGTTGTAAAAACAGTTGCCCCATAAAGTAAACCCGGATCGTTAATGTTTAATTCTAGGGTTTGGGAATGAATTAATTTACCGTCATACCAAAAAATATTATTTGTCACAACCAAATTACTTATTGCTACAACTCCATTGAAAAGTGATGACTTGTAATACTCATACGCTGCATGAGATAAAATCTGTGGGCTGCAAATCGCTGAACGCCAGAATCTAGACTCAGGTGTTTACAGTCATGATTTCTGGCATATTCAATTAGCCACAGAAATAACTGTTTACCATAGCTGTGCGATCGCTTCAACTCATCAACAACTAAATCATCAATATATAAAAACTTTCCCGATGCTAAACAATTACAAATGCGAAATCCAGCGACCGCTACAGCTTGCTTTTCTACTTCTAAGAATGCAAGTTGATATCCTTCTTCCATTTGATATCGAACTTGTTCTACAAACTTAGCCTGATCAAGATGAGGGCGCAACTGGAAAATAATAGGAAAACACCCTAATATTTGAAAGTCATATTCTGCCAATTGTATTGACATCAGTCTTGTCCTACTTAATCATACGTGAAAAGTTTTAAACCGATTGAGCGATAGAATTATCTACTACACATACAGCAAACTTTTAAGAATAAAAATTTAATCTTTTGGGGGAAATATAATTTTTTTAGTGCCTTCAGGAGTTGTAATTACTTTTCCTCCCAAAGCTTCGATTTCCCTAATTGCGCGTTTCTGAGTTCTCTCATCAACATGATTACTTAAAACTATTGACCAGGTAGCAATTTGAGCATATTTACTGTTAGGATTTCGACTCAAAAATTCAGCAGTTCTTTGAGAAGCATTAGCTATAAGCTGACTCTCTGCGTCGGAAAAGTTGCTAGCCCAGTTTGCCGTCGTTGCAAAAGACTGTTGGGCAGCTTTAGCGTTGCCTAAAAATAATAACTCATCAACTCCTTTATAACGCCACACGTAATAAGATTTTTCGGGAACCCAGGGAGATAGTGATTTTAAGCCTTTCTCTGATAGTGCGATCGCTCTTTCTGGCATGGCAGCATACAATGAAGTACTGACAGAAAGACTGCGATACGCTGCTAAAAATCGTGGGTCACGTTCTAGAATGACTTCAAAATATTCTGGACTTAAACTGTAACCTGTTTTATCCCGAACTTCATCATCTCCAAAATACTGTAAAAAATTCAGGTATACCAAATCTGCGAGCAAGTTATTATAACCAAAACTAGGCATTTCCTTGAGAAAAGTAAGACGAATATTTTCAGATTTTATTTCTTTCTCTAGAGTTTCTAAAGAGGCAGATTGTTTGCTATTTATCAGCTTTTGCAGTTGAGGTAATTGAATCAAGGCAACTGCTAAAAGACACACACAAATTACAAAAGGTGTAGCAATAGTTTTACGCGATAACAACATATTTTTCTTGTTTTTTCAACTAGAAGCAACTCATTATATATAATATACTTTATGTAAAATTACTCAGTTGTATGGTTACAAGAAAGCATCCATGACCAAATAGATAAAAAAACTTTGAATCAGAAGAGTTTAGTGATGGTCGAAGGTCAAGCAGAGACTTTACATATATTGATATTGCGACATTTGCTCGCAAGCCCCTACTGTTTGGCAATAAATAACAGTGAATGAGTCTATCTTTCCTCAAGCAAAACCAAAAACAGGTATTTTGGTAAATCAAGCCAAAATATTGAGTATTATAAAGCACTGATGTGCTTTAAGTGTTACAGAGTATAATCTACGCTTTTTTATTTGCAATATCTAGTCAATTATTTTCTCTTATCAGATAAAAATAACTCACATAAATCCCAACTTTACTTTTGTTGAGCAAGAAGTTCCGAAATTATTAATTTCCCTTGATTTTACTTAGTTTTATTAAGTAAAAATGGTAAAATTTCAAACATCATCTAAAATAAGATTTTGTTGAAATTTAAACCTTTCACCCCCAGAAAATTATGGTAAATACTGTAAATCCTGCAATTACGGATAACTTGGAAAGTAATGGACTAGCTGTTAGTGCAAAAGATAGTGATTTTAAATCAATAGTCAATAATCTTAATACTGATAAAAAGGGACTAGATGTTGACCAAATTATTGATGCTATCAAAACAGTAATCGTTGAAGTTATTGATTTAAAAATCACTACTTGGGTTGCAGAGTCATCTGAACAGTCACAAAATGAGATAACATCGGCATCTGCCAAACCAGGCAATCGAATCTATACCCGAATTAATCTTGTTAAGGGCGATATCCAAAATGAAATCGGTAGTCAATTTACTGATAGCGGCCCCTATAAAGAAATTCGCGAATTTCACTTAACTCAAGTTAAAGACGGTCGAGAGATCATTCAAAAGAATATAGAAAGTGTGGAAAAATTGTATGGGTTTTTGATGGAAATCGTTAAATCTCACAAAAAACCACAACTGTAAGCATTATTTTTTAATTGCACAGTTAAACTAAAACACCGAAAGCAACCTAGCCTAATCTTGAGGTTTATTTTCTTCTACCTATCAAGACAAAGCTACGCAAATATTGACCAGTACTGATAAGAAGGTGACACTATGCTTGATGATAAACAAACTCAAGACCGAAATGGTACTCAGACTCTAAACCCAAATGATGCTCAACCCCAAAATATTGAAAACAAAGCTAGAGGCTTGTTAAACAATTTAGTATCGTCTGTACAGACATTAGTTTCTGACATAACAGCCTTAGAAGTGAATACGATGGTTGTGGATAGAATTAATGCGTCAAAGTTTAATGCTTGGGAGGCATATCAAGAAATTTATTCTATACATGATCCCGATTACTTTGAGGCAAAAGGGATTCCAAAAGAAGGTTCTCAAGCTCAAGAATTACGTAAACGTTATAGAAGTTTATTTGACCAAATTGAAAGAGAATATTTTTACCTTCTTCTTGAGGAAGGTTCAGGTTTTTATAATCCGCAGGATGAGAGGGTAAAACGATATCGTGAGAACCTTGAGGAGGCGAAAAAACGTCAAACAAACCTAGTTGAAGCCGCTTCAAAGAACGTGAAACTAGCTAAACCAATACTACCTGCTCCAACTCCTGTTCTAGATGACAAAGATCAAAATGATCAAGATGATTGGATTGAAAGTTTTAAAGAAATTCAAAAACTTTTAGATAATGATAAATTTGTTCGTACTTTACGTAAAATGGCTGAACTGAAAGCTGCACTTGATGGTGGTAACGTTACAAGTACAAAAACTGATATTATTTTTGTCCAAACTGTTATGCAGTTAGATGGAGATATTATCACTCGTTACCATAAAGAACTGTTTAGTTTATCTGAAGACGCTAAAAACTTAATAATTAATACACATAATCAAGGGGTAGTTTCTGGCGAGAAGCAGTGGCGTGGAACATTTAGTTTTTTAATTAATTTGGTACAGGGTCTCGCAAATTTATCTCGATGATAAACGCTGATATAACAAAAATAGATAATAATCAAGCTGATATTGTGCTCTCTCTTTCTCTACAAGTTCCTCAGGGCGATCGCTTTGAACTTAAGTTTGAGCAATCACAGTGTAGTTTTTACCTAAATGAGACAGTTGTAGAACAGATTCAGCAAGCACAAAAAACTGGTGTTTCTCTGTATATTCCGCCCGAGTTAATAATTCCTCTCTGGTATTACACTTGCTTCAGCAATAATCATGTACCTGGAAACAATAAAGAAACTACTGAAAAGCAGTTTAATAAGTTTTTTTACCTTATTATTGTAGTCAATATTTTTAAATCTTTTCTGAGTAAAAACACACAGAGCAAAATAAATTTAAATTCTGGACTCACCTTTAATTCTTATTATAAGCAGGCTCAATCAGCTTCAGATGCTTATGAATATCAAGATATTATTTTGCAAAGCACCGTCCTTCTTCATGGCGATATATTTCACAAAATCAAGTGGGATTTTATGCAAAATTCCAACTGTTCAACAATTGTATCGGCTCATTATTGGCTGATTGAACAACTACTAAATTGTTTTCGGACTAATCTAAATCTACTAGTTTGGGAGTTAGCTTCGCTGTTCACTGCTGGTTTAGTAGCTTACAATATTTATCCAGCAAATTTGATGCTCTCAATATTTGCTTGCATCGGATTCACTATATTATTTGTGATTACCCGCTATGTGCTTGTCAATCAACTTCAAAGACGTACTTCTATCAACTCTAAATTTATAAATTGGTTTACATGGACACTCATTTGTCTCATTCCTAACGTTGTTGTTGTTGCTATTAGTGGTTTTAGTAATGTTAAAGCCTTATTATTGCCATTTTTGTCACTTATTGCACCCAAACTTGCGGAGTCAATTTTACATTTTATAGGGCCACGAGTTGGGAAACTGATTATGCGTCGCTTCCTAAAAAACTTAAATTAAACAGAATTTAAAACTTCTCTTTTATTTTTGCAAAAGTTGCCAACACTGTTGAGCGATCGCCCAATCTTCTTGAGTATGAATAACTAATACCCGTACTGCTGAATCGGGTGTAGCAATATCCTCATCCACAGGCTGCTGTTGATTTTTCTCAAGATCAAGTTTCAATCCCAAAAAACCAAAGGCTTCACAGGCGGCTTGGCGAATTTGTGGAGAATGTTCCCCGACGCCTGCTGTAAACACTAAAGTATCTAATCCCCCCAAACTAGCAAGCATTGCACCGATACCAGAACGCAAATGATGTACGTAGATATCCCATGCTAGTTGAGCGCGGGAATTACCTTGAGCGATCGCTTCTCTCACCTCACGCATATCGCTAGATACACCCGAAATTCCCTTTAATCCAGAAGCTTTATTTAATAGATGATCCAAGCTTTCAATGGAGTAATCGCAGTACTGCAACAGGTAAATCAAAATCCCCGGATCAATTGAACCAGAACGACTACCCATCATTAATCCTTCTAGAGGCGTGAATCCCATTGTGGTATCAATACTGCGGCCGTTTTTAATTGCCGCTAAAGAGCAACCATTGCCCAAATGGCAGGTAATTAACCGCTCAGATGAAGCATCTCGACCGAGAATTTGAGTAGCACGTTGAGAACAGTATTGATGACTAATACCATGAAACCCGTAGCGACGAATACCTTGCTCTACCCACTGATATGGGCCGGGATAAATTGCTGCTGCATCGGGTAGACTGGCATGAAATCCGGTATCAAAGACTGCTACTTGAGTAACATTTTCTAAGATGCTTTCAATTGATTCTATGCCTAACAAAGCGGCTGGATTATGTGCTGGAGCAAGGTTAGACATCCGAGCGATCGCCTTTTTTACACTCTCCGTAATCACCACAGGATCTCGATAATCCTGTCCACCATGTACTATCCTATGCCCCACCACATCGATTTCTGACAACTGATCAATTACCTTAGTAGCACCATGACTAAGTGTATGGAGCATATAATTGAGATGCTCCTTTGGGGAATCACCAGAGATTGATTTTTGCAGCATTCCACCCGTAAGAGTTTTCACCTGAATTTCTGCCACACCCCGATCTTGAGTCCAGTTGATTTTTCCTTCCCAAAGGGGTTGGGGTGCTTGGGTGGGGAGAGCTTCATCGACAATTTTATACAGACAACTCTTTTGACTGCTCGATCCGGCATTCAACACCAATATATTCATATAAAAACATGAGATTTTATAATTATTTGCCCTTACTCAAGTAGGTGGAGCTAAATAAATATAAGATAGTTCGTCATTGCGAACAAAGTGTTCGCGGAGCGTCTCGAAGAGAAGCAATCGCAAAGACTGAGATTGCCACGCTTCACTTCGTTCCGCTCGCAATGACATCTTATATTTAATTGCGTCTACTTACTTACCATTTTCCAATTATTATTTTATCTTTGTCCCAATAATTGATTCTTCTTTATCCATTATTCTAAATTTAGAACTATTAATTCTCATAACTTCATATTTTTCTGGCATAAACACAGAACCTAAAGTAGCCATAATATCTGCAATAGAAACCTTAAAAGCTAGTGGGATCTCAAAATTAAAAATGGATTTTGGAACATTTTTAACATTTAAATACAACTTTTTGTCACTTACATACCATATCCCAATAAATTTATTACCTGTTATAAGTTCTTTAACTTTGGAAAAAATCAATGTTTGAATACTGGTTTTCTCATAGGTCATATCATCTCTGAATTCAATAGTAATTTTTTCCCCAGACCTATCAAAACGCCATTTTCCAAAAAGTAAAATTTCTATTTCTATATCAGAATATTTAGTATTATTCATGTCTATCCTCAAATTAGCTTTGGTTCTAATTGCCTCTATTATTAACAGATGTACAATTAACACATAAGGAAGTTTCTTTACAAATTTTTGCACGAGAAAAAAATAAGTGCATCTGCCAAACTAACCAAGATCCTACCCGCCAAGCTCCCATTGAAAGGTGTTCCATAGATGATGGGGATGAGTCAAAGGTATCTTGGTCATAGTGTAACCATTTGACTGGTAGGTGTCCCAGAGGTGTTGTAACAGACAATTCAAAAGTTAACTGATCGTAGTTTAACCAGTTTCCCTCTTTTCGCCAACCAAGGCGATCGCCAAATTTTTTGTCTGTTTCGTAGTCTACTTGACCACCCATTTCACTCCAGATAGTTTGCTGCACACTAAAGCCGAAACAACCATGACTGTGTTCTCTCCAAAGTTTATCAATGGTGTAGAGTGCTTCACAAGAAAAGTTATTAATATCTTCCTTATAAATTTCATTCCAAAAATTTTTACCCATGATTTGTAACATTAATTTAGTGGTTTCAATGTCAGCTTCTTTCCATTTTTTCTCTCCGAGGAGTTCCCGCAGTTCGGTATAATTAAAATTTTTATTGGTCTCAATTTCTTTTATAGATATAGCATCATCATCATTAGTCAGTTTCATCAATTCTGTTTCTTCGGCAGAAGAAAGAGGCCTTATAGAAGCAAAGTTTGCTTCTTCTATCCCTAATTCTTTTCTTTGTTCGGTGAGTTGCTTAGATATATAGTTAGATATTGAATCAATCGATTGGTCTAAAGAGACACTATTATCAACTTGCCAATTTAATAGTTGACATTGAATCAAAGCATCTTTTAATCTTTCTTTTTTCTCGTAACTTACCACCATAAAGTCGAGGAAAGTTTCAGAAATTGCTTCATTTTCTTTGGAGATGAATAAATTTGACTGAGACTTCAAAATCCGATCCACTAAATTTTTAATATCTCCGACAGTTGCGTAAAAATCCTCATCTACTTTTACTACTTCATCTATTAAAGATTGAAATGGACTAAAGTAATCTTGTAAATAATTTTCAAAATTGATTGCAGTCTGGGCTATTTCTGCTATTTCTTGACGAACCCTATGAGCTTTTTTTTGATATTCGTAAATTTCATGATATATTTGTAATTCTTTAGCTACTTCCTGGACAATTTTTTTTTGACTTTTGGTATCTTCTGCGAGTGATTTAAGTCCTTCACTAAGCAATTTTATTTTTTCCAACATCAAAAATGAGGCATTGCCCAAAAGTAAAAATGATTTAAAGTTTTCTTGCTTTTCCCATTTTAATTCATCGAGTATTTTCTGATTTTCCTGATTTTTTATCTCTAGTTTTTTTCTCTCTTCATCTAAAATATTTATTTCAATATATTTTTGAATAAATAACTTTTTTAAGCTATCTGTAAGCTGCGACAAAAAAAATTGATAACTATCCTTATAATTTTCTAGAAAATCAATAATATGAGTATAATCTTTAGTTAATAATTGTATCTCCTCAAAAATTTTCCCCTGACTAACTTCTGTTTTTCGTTTAATTATTCCCCAAAACAAATAATGATATTGAACACCTTCTTTAATTAATCTTCTCCGCTCAACAATTTTTTTTTGAACTGTTTTAAATTTTCTATTTTTTAAAATAGGTAATTGATAAACTTGCTCATAAATTTTAATAGTTTTGTAAGTAATTAGTTGTCTTTGCTGCTTAGTTAGCATGACCTTGATGATAAAAAGTATTCGTAGCTACTAAACTCTAACTTATTTCAATACCGTGGGGTCTTCGTCACAGTGGTAAATAAAGCTATTTTTAGTAGTCATGGAATCAACACGGTTCAGTTAAGCCCAAAAAATACAAATGTGTAGGTTGGGTTGAGGAACGAAACCCAACATATTGCAGGGTTTGTTGGGTTTCACTTCCCTACGGGACGCTGTTCGCGTTCGTTCAACCCAACCTACAAATATTCTTAACCGAACCGTATTGTTCATAGAATTACCTTGGCATTCAATAACATATTTATCTTGAATTTCATCATTGAAAATAAATATGTGACTAACGAAGCTGAGGTTTGTAAAGGTTTTTTGTTACAGTCCTGTGCATTTTGGCAAAATTAGGATGGTAACAATAAGCATGCAATCAAAACTAGGATATCACCGAATGTAACAGTGAATTTGAGTACCAGAGAGATTTGAATGGTGCTATTAATTTAACTAAAGAAACGGCTAGATTATTCTAGAAAAACCTGTGGACTGTTGAGGCAGCGCGGTCTTCACCCAAGGGGAAGGAGCGTCTCTTTCATAGAGAAGGGGAGACCATGCCAGCGTCACCCCGAAGGAGATAGTGCCAACCTTACAAGTAACTAAGGTTGTTGGCGTATCCTTTGCCAGACAGTGAAGCCCAAAAGAATGATAATGCTACTGGCAGTAGCCAGCATCACAGCCAAACTCATGCCTTGTATTCTCATCGCCAGCAAGTTGAAAACTAAGGTAATTGACCAAAGAGTGAAGGCAGCATGGCGCTGGGAGAGTCCCCAAGCAAGTAAGCGGTGGTGCAGGTGGTCTTTGCCAGGAGTACTTAGAGGGTTATTTCCTGCTAGTAGCCGCCGTACAAATACTTGAGTAGTGTCTAGCACTGGTAACAGCAGAAATAAAACTGTAGGAATTAGGGCATAAACTGTGTTTTGTTGCAGTTTGCCTAAAATACTAGTCGCTGCCAGCACATAGCCAAAAAAGTATGCTCCGGCATCACCCATAATAATTCGTGACGGATGGAAGTTATGGCGCAAAAAGCCCAGTGCACCACCTCCCAAGGCTGCGAGTACCAAGATTGCTGCTGCACGATTGTTAAATTGGGCTGCAACGCCCAACAAACTCATGGCGGTAATAAAGCTGATTCCTCCTGCCAAGCCATCCATACCATCCATTAGGTTGATGGCGTTGGTAATCCCTACTACCCATAGTACTGTCAGCAACATCGATAGGAACGAGTCGATGGGGGTACCAAACAGGACTTTGACACTGATGCCATTAGCTACCAGCAATAGTGCCGTGACAATTTGCGCCCACAATCGAACAGAGGGCGGTAAGCCGAACTGATCGTCGATAAAGCCCACAAGGACTAATATCGAACCCCCTAACAGAATAGTGAGTACCTGAGCTAATACGTTTTGGAGTTCGATCGGTCGTAAAAGACTAGCTAATACCAGCGCGGCAATTACACCCGCGTAGATAGCCAGCCCCCCTGCATTGGGCAAAGGTTCTCGGTTGAGCCGCCGGGCGTTGGGTTGGTCAGCCCAACCTACCCGTAAGGCAAATTTGCGGACTGTCGGAATTAAACGCCACGTTACAAGCCAAGCCAAAAGGAACGTAAATACTACCGCCAACCAGCCGGTGCCGCTAGGGTCGGCAATACCAAGGGACTTAAGGGAGTTGTCTAGATTCATCTCCCAATTCAAGCATTACTGCCTGTATCTAATATGAGCATCACCTGTATATTAATCAATTTTTTTATTTCCATTTGTAACTTGAGCCAGTTGAGAGATTAGCACTCTTGCCCTGTGAGTGCTAAATTGTCTAATGGAAGCGCTAGAGAAATAAAACATGGCGAAAATTATTGCATTTGACGAGGAATCGCGGCGAGCTCTAGAAAGGGGTGTTAACGCCCTTGCCGATGCCGTAAAAATCACCTTGGGGCCCAAAGGTCGCAATGTCCTTTTAGAGAAAAAATTTGGCGCACCTCAAATTGTCAACGATGGTATCACTGTTGCCAAGGAAATTGAATTAGAAGATCCTTTGGAAAATACTGGTGCAAGACTCATCCAGGAAGTAGCCTCAAAAACTAAAGATGTTGCTGGGGATGGCACAACCACCGCCACAGTTTTAGCACAGGCCTTGATTCGGGAAGGTTTGAAGAACGTCGCGGCGGGTAGTAACCCAGTTAGTTTGAAGCGCGGGATCGACAAAACTGTTGAGGCACTGGTAAAAGAAATTGCCAGGTTAGCCAAGCCAGTAGAAGGAAGTGCGATCGCTCAAGTTGCTACTGTCTCTGCTGGTAACGATGAAGAAGTTGGCCAAATGTTAGCCCAAGCAATGGAAAAAGTCACCAAAGATGGTGTCATTACCGTTGAAGAATCTAAATCCCTAACCACTGAACTAGAAGTAGTTGAGGGGATGCAGATTGACCGGGGTTATATTTCTCCCTACTTCGTCACCAACAACGAGCGGCAAATTGTGGAATTTGAAAATGCCCGAATCTTGGTGACAGATAAAAAAATCAGCAGCATCCAAGATTTAGTGCCGATTTTGGAAAAAGTCGCCCGTTCTGGTCAGCCCTTGCTGATCATCGCTGAAGATGTCGAAGGTGATGCTTTGGCAACTTTGGTAGTTAACAAAGCGCGGGGTGTACTAGCCGTAGCTGCCATTAAAGCACCTGGGTTTGGCGATCGCCGCAAAGCTTTGTTAGAAGATATTGCTATTCTCACCGATGGACAGTTGATTTCTGAAGAAATCGGCTTAAGTCTAGATACCGCTTCTCTAGAAGCGCTGGGAACTGCCCGCAAAATCACCATTGACAAAGAAAGCACCACAATTGTAGCTGGCAGTGCCACCAAGCCAGAAGTACAAAAGCGGATTGCTCAAATTCGCAAACAGTTAGAAGAAACTGATTCTGACTACGATCAAGAAAAACTGCAAGAACGCATCGCCAAGCTCGCTGGCGGCGTGGCAGTGATTAAAGTGGGTGCGGCAACCGAAACCGAACTCAAAGACCGTAAACTGCGGATTGAAGACGCGCTGAACGCTACTAAAGCTGCCGTGGAAGAAGGTATTGTTCCTGGTGGTGGGACAACTCTAATTCACTTAGCTAAGAAGGTACAAGAGATTAAAAAGACCCTACAAAATGACGAAGAAAGAATTGGGGCTGATATTGTTGAACGAGCGCTAGAAGCCCCTCTGCGCCAAATAGCAGACAACGCTGGTGCAGAAGGTTCTGTGATCGTCTCGAAAGTCCGGGATAGCGACTTCAACATTGGCTACAACGCCGCTACTGGCGAATTTGAAGACTTGATTGCTGCTGGTATTATCGACCCCGCAAAAGTTGTGCGTTCAGCTTTGCAAAACGCTGGTTCCATTGCTGGCTTGGTCTTAACCACCGAAGCGATCATTGTTGAGAAGCCGGAGAAGAAATCTGCTGCTGCTGCCCCTGATATGGGTGGCATGGGCGGCATGGGCGGCATGGGCGGTATGGGCGGTATGGGCGGCATGGGCATGTTCTAACTTCTGCTGACCCAGATAAATATTTTTTAAGCAGTTTGTCTTACCAAGGCAAACTGTTTTTTTATACCTACCATTGCTGATTCAGAAGCAATATGTTATCTGTATTGCTGGTAACTCACTGGATGTAAATAAACTTACAGTAGTTTTCATCTATTTAAACCACACGTATCTTAGGGGCACAGCATTGCTGTTGTCTTACGAAGCGAACCTATTTATCTGAAAATAGCTGTAATTATGTATGAAATTTTTCACTGGTTAGTTGTAAGTACAACTGACTACCAACAAAATGTTGATGACTAAATTAGCAACCTAAATAATTACTTAATCTAGAAATTGTCCTCTTTGTATTAATTTTTGTAAAATTACGTGTAAGTTGTCAATTGCCACAAGTCAATTATTTTTACTAATGACTAATGACAAATAACTAATAACTATTAGGTAATATTACATGGCACGAAAACTGCGTCGCCTTCCCAAAATACTAAATAATCCATACGAAGATGAGTTCCATCACCAACCAGGGACTATACCTGGAACCATTTTTATTGATGCAGATGCTCCGCTACCAATAATTTTCTTGATTGACTATAACCAAACCGATTTCATCCGTGAACAAATAGCAACTCCAGAGGAATGTATCCCTTATATTGATAGCGAATCCGTTTCTTGGGTAGACGTACAAGGTTTAGGCAGTCAAGACATATTACAACGATTAGGTAACGTTTTTGAGTTACATCCTCTAGTTTTAGAAGATGTAGTCAATGTACCGGAGCGTCCCAAAACAGAGGATTATGAGGATCAATTGCTATTCATTTCCCGCATGGTAGTTCCAAAAGAAAAAGGATGTGGTTTTTACAGTGAGCAAGTGAGTTTGATATTAGGGAAAAATTATTTGCTGACAGTACAAGAGGAACCAGAGCATGATTGTTTTGAAGGCGTGCGATCGCGAATTGAAAAAAACAAAGGTATCATCCGTAAACAGGGAACGGATTATTTAGCTTACGCTCTGTTAGATGCGATTATTGATGGTTTTTTCCCAGTGCTGGAGCTTTATGGGGAGCGAATCGAAGAGTTAGAAGAGGAGGTAATAGTCAGACCTACCCCACAAACACTACAAAACATTTATCAAATTCGGCGAGAATTACTGCAACTACGTCGTGCTATCTGGCCCCAGCGAGATGCAATTAATTCCTTAATTAGAGATGGGAGTGATTTGATTGGTGAAGAAGTGCGAATCTACCTGCGAGATTGTTATGACCATACGGTGCAAGTGATGGATATGGTAGAAACTTATCGAGAACTAGCATCTGGATTAATGGATGTGTACCTTTCGGCAGTGAGTAATAAAATGAATGAAATCATGAAGGTACTAACGATAGTTTCAACAATTTTTATTCCACTGACTTTTGTTGCAGGAATATATGGGATGAATTTCAATACTGAAAAATCGCCATATAATATGCCTGAATTAAATTGGTATTGGGGCTACCCACTTTGCTGGGCAGTAATGATAGCGATCGCACTTAGTTTGCTATTCTTTTTTTGGCGACGAGGCTGGCTACAAAATTCTGTAACAACCAAGCGCAATTAAAAATTGCAGATGAGCGATTAGTCGAATATACATACATTAGCACCGGGAGTTAAGATTCTGAGTTATGAGGAGTAGCGACCAGAATTTAGTAGTTTTGACGATTTATATTATCGGTGTTTCTTATGTTTTTAACCGGATGGTTGAATCCATCGACGACCAAATTAAATTTGAGTTTAAGAAAGGAATCGTTGATGAGCAACTCAAAGAACAAAATCTCGATGATAAAATTGGAATTTCCTTTAAACTCAAACCTTCATACGCAATTGACGATTTGAAAGATTTGGGAATTAGCATTGAAAATAAATCTGAAAATATTGCCCTATACGTTGACTGGGATAACAGTTCTTTAGTAGTTGAACATAGCAAACAATCGCGCCGCGTGATTCGGAAATCACCAGACTTAACCCGCGACTTAGCAGTACCCCAAAGTCCTAGCCTGATTGCTCCCAAGAAAACACTTTCTGAAACGGTGACAGCAGAAGATGTTTTCGAGCGCGACAAAGAAGCTGGAACCTATTCAGCAAAAAAACCACTAATTGATATTAACGGGCTACAAAAAGGGCAAAAAAAGTTGTACAACGATTTTATTAACAGAAAAAAAGAGTTGGACTTTTCCCTGCAACTAGTGCTCAGAGTCTCTGAAGTGCGTTTAGGTCTAGCCCCAGGCCGTGATTTTCCTCCCATTAGTATTATCAATTGTCCTTTCACAGTCAAGAAACTACCTTGGACTTACGCTCTACCTTGGAATAAAAAAAAGTAATACCAACCAGACATACTATGCCATCCAAGATTACACTGGATCTAAGGAGAGAGTAGGCGCAGGCGGTTGCAGATCAGTCATAGTCACTGGTTTGAGGAAAGTCCGGACTCCCGAAAGACCAAACTTGCTGGATAACGTCCAGTGCGAGCGATCGTGAGGATAGTGCCACAGAAAGATACCGCCAATTAGTCATTAGTCATTAGTCATTAGTCATTAGTGAAATAACAAAGGACAAATGACAAAGGACAAAGGACAAATTTGGTAAGGGTGCAAAGGTGCGGTAAGAGCGCACCAGCAGTATCGAGAGGTGCTGGCTCGGTAAACCCCGGTTGGGAGCAAGGCGATAGGAACTACGGTTGGTCTTTTACCAGTTCCGCTCAACGAGAGCCGCTAGAGGCGTCTGGTAACAGGCGTCCCAGATAGATAACTGCCCTCGCAAGAGAACAGAACCCGGCTTATGTCCTGCTCTCTCCCCCCTTTTTTAGTGCTGAGTCAGGAGTCAAAAGTCAGGAGTCAGAAATCAGAAATCAAGAGTCAAAAGTTATTAGTTTCCCCCTGCTCCCTCTGTTTCCCCTACCCCCTTCCCCTTGTCATGTAATGCCCCTTGCTTATCCACGCCGTCAACGGCAACTTGAAAGTTTAGTCCAAAAATTTGGTTTGTCGCTAGAAGCACCTATAAAGTGGGAACTGCTAGATTTAGCGCTCACTCATCCCACTGTTTCAGATTCGGCAAATTATGAACAGCTGGAGTTTGTTGGCGATGCAGTGGTGCGGCTGGTGTCGGCCGTTGTCTTATGGGAAAATTATCCCGATTGTCCAGTAGGGGATTTTGCGGCAATTCGTTCGGTATTGGTGAGCGATCGCATCCTTGCTCAATTAGCCAGAGAGTACGGTTTGGAGTTATACTTACTAGTCGCTGGTAGTGCTACTGCTGATAAAGTTGGTCAAGAGTCACGACTAGCAGATGCTTTTGAAGCAGTTTTGGGCGCACTTTACCTAAGTACTCAAAATCTAGAACTGATTCGCTCTTGGCTAGATCCTCACTTTTTACAATTAGCAACAGAAATTCGCCTTGATCCTGCCAGACTTAATTACAAAGCTGCTCTCCAAGAATGGACTCAGGCACAATTTAAAGTTTTACCAGAGTATCGGGTTGTGGAAGTCAATCAACCGCACCGCAATCAAGAACGTTTCATGGCTGAAGTGTGGCTGCACGGAAATAAGCTAGGAGTTGGTAAGGGACGCTCGATCAAAACTGCCGAACAAGCCGCAGCTAAGGTAGCTTTTTTAGCAATTCCTAAACCCGAAAACCCCTAAACCAAAAATACGGCTGATAAACGGATAATCAGTGGATTATCAGTGGTCATTTGTCCCTAGTCCGTTGTATATAAATGACAAATGACAAATGATAAATAACTAATGACAAACCAAATAAAAATTGCTGTCATCGGAGTTGGGCGTTGGGGAGTGCATCTGCTGCGAAATTTCTTAGTACATCCCCAAGTGAATGTAGTTGCTGTAGTAGACCCTCATCCAGAACGATTAGCGGCGGTAAAGCAGCAATTTAGCTTAGATGAAAATGTATTATTAACAACGCAGTGGCAAGATTTAAAGGAAGTGCCAGGGTTGACAGGGGTGGCGATCGCCACTCCGGCTACCACCCACTATGCTTTAATTAAAGACTCTCTCCAACAGGGATACCATGTTTTGGCTGAAAAACCCCTAACTCTCAACCCAGCAGAATGCCGGGAACTTTGCAAGTTAGCAGAGCAGCATCATTTAATACTCATGGTTGACCATACTTATTTATTTCACCCAGCAGTTGAGCGAGGAAAAACTGTAGTCCAGGCGGGGAAATTAGGAGATTTACGCTATGGCTATGCCACGCGCACCCATTTAGGGCCTGTCCGGCAAGATGTTGATGCGCTGTGGGACTTAGCTATTCACGATATTGCTATCTTTAACGCTTGGCTGGGTAAGCTTCCTGTGAAAGTACAAGCAACGGGTACGGTGTGGCTACAGGGAGCAGGGGAGCAGGTGAACACAGATTCTCCTCTGCCCCTCTGCCCCTCTGCCCCTTTACCTCAAGGGTTAGCTGACCTAGTATGGCTAATATTGACATACCCAGATGGCTTTCAAGCTTATATTCACTTGTGCTGGCTGAATCCTGATAAGCAACGACGGCTGGGGATTGTGGGGAGCCTTGGCAGCTTGATTTTTGATGAAATGTCACTATCATCACCTCTAACGCTACTACATGGAGAGTTTGAACAGCAGGGCAATCAATTTATTCCTGTGAATCAAAAGCAGGTAGTGCTGGAATTAGCGCCAGGGGAACCATTGGGGCGAGTTTGCGATCGCTTTGTTGTCTCTATCCTTAACGATACTCCTCCAGAGGTTTCGTCTGGCCGGGTAGGCACTGAGTTAGTAGAAATTCTTGCTGCTTTAACAGTCTCTCTTGAACAAGGCGGCAAACCTGTTTTTTTGAATGATAGTCAAGGATAAAAAGTAATAACTAGTGATTCTTAACAATACCTTAGCCAAAATAAGAGGATGAAGAGAGAGGGCCGATGTAATAGAGTTATTGTCTTCGCATAAATTTCCAAGCTTGGGTGCGATCGCAATGAAAGGGCTATTTCTGGTCAATAGTGGTGATATTTTTCATCGGTCTTTGCAGTGATCCTAAATTTGTTAGTCCTTGAGAAGATTGTAATCTGTATAAGAAGTAAAAACTTTGCCATTAAATTGCAAAATTGTAGGGGCGCAATTATATTTATTGTGCCCCTATGGGTGTCGTCTATTTTAATTGAAAACTATTTAAGAAGTGGATTCATGTTTAGATTACACTTCTAGTCAGTTTACCCAACCCGACTATGCTTGAATAATGAAGTCAGAGGCAGTAAGAGTAGGAGCACCAGCAAGTTGTGAAAATTGACCGCCACTGCCAAAACCAGCAGCACTACCATTTTGATTGTATAGTAACTGCCCATTCACAGGGTCGTAGACAATTACAGCATTGCTAACCGCCCCTAAACTAGTGATTTGAAAATCATTGGCGTTACTAAAACCCGTTCCCACAACAGAAGTAAGGGCAGTAAAGGTGGTCTTATCCAAAACAATTTTGTCACCTTGAGAGCGATTGAAGTCAGCAATGGTATCAATACCCACAGCAGTGCTAGTAAAGACGGCATTGGTGTTGTAGAGGAAAGAGTCAGCACCTATACCACCCACAAGAGTATCATTGCCTTGTCCACCAATGAGAAGATCATTACCAGCACCACCCCGTAGCAGATCGTTACCACTGTTACCATTGATGGTGTCATTACCTGCTTGTCCATTAATGACATCGTTGGAATTGTCAAAACCGTTAATATTATTGTTTAAGTCATTGAGAAAGGTGACACTGTTTGTGGTAAAAATGCTAGTTTGAGTGGAATTGGCATTAATGACATCAAAGCTGTCGGAAATACTTACTTGTCCGTCAAATATGATATTACCAATGACGGGTCTTGTTGTCGATGCAGCTACGTTCTCGAGGTTTTCTAAGTTAAAGTTTTGCAGAGTAACTTTGGTATTAGGCACATCTTCAAAGGTGACTTCTAAATTGTTGGCATTTTGAGTTAATTGCAAATTTCTTGCAGTCAAGCCAGCCCCAATAAATTGCAAGGTATCTACTTTGGCAATCACCGCAGCCGAAGGGTTTGAGTTAGTACCAACACCGCCAAAGTCCGTGATGATGTCATTACCATTATTTAACCGCGTAATAAAAGTGTCATTGCCGATTGTGCCATTGATAATTTGAACTTTGGGTTTAACTGTGCCACTAATAGCAAAGTCAAAGGGGCTTTCATTACTATCGTTGTTGTTTAAACTGAGGCTGCCACTATAAGTACCAGGTGTAACGGTGTTGAGTGCCACCGATATCGTGGTGGAAGCATTCGCAGCCACACTCGTCGGAAGAGTCCCGACTAAACTAAATCCGTCGGGAAGTTTAAGATTACTCAGGTTGAGTGCAGCTGTACCGGTGTTCTTGATAGTAAAGGTTTTGGTGAGGGTGTTACCGACAATAGCCTCGCCAAAGTTAATGGCGGTACTGCTGCCATCTGCAATGTCAACTGCACCATTGAGAACTTGGATTTCTGGAGCCGGAACGGGTTTAACTGTGCCACTAATAGCAAAGTCAAAGGGGCTTTCATTACTATCGTTGTTGTTTAAACTGAGGCTGCCACTATAAGTACCAGGTGTAACGGTGTTGAGTGCCACCGATATCGTGGTGGAAGCATTCGCAGCCACACTCGTCGGAAGAGTCCCGACTAAACTAAATCCGTCGGGAAGTTTAAGATTACTCAGGTTGAGTGCAGCTG
>NNBU01000096.1_pt1 | contig 39333 bp, 41 predicted proteins | sample 1173781 | NCBI WGS metagenome assembly NNBU01 (sample SAMN07173937, study PRJNA388173) | plant metagenome | biome: Plant school; feature: Soil; material: Symbiotic tissue of Blasia pusilla L.; isolation source: symbiotic tissue sample KVJ2 | host: Blasia pusilla | place: Norway: Troms, Kvaloya...
AAGATAAGGCTTTAATATGAGTTCTGATTTTCAACCGCCACCTAAGAGCTTGTCTATACTAGCTTCTATTGGAGGAGTAGTTACTGCTGTAATTGCGATCGCAATTTTAAATGTTTGGTCTAAGCAACTTTCCAAGGCTTCTATAGAAAAACCTGAAAAATCAACATCCGTAACTGCTTCAAGACAGTTGGTACAACCAAAGCAACCCCAACCCCCGATCTCTAGTGCTAAAGAAGCTGAAATAGTTGCCAACCTTGATGCTAAATCTGTAGTTTTACCAGGTCAGTCCATTCCTAAGAACCAACTAACAGTAGCCATAATTCCATACACTGCTCCTGGAGTTGGAAAACTGACTCCACAGGAAACGACAACTGCCCGTCAAGCTTGGTCATACTTCCAGCGCAACTGGAACGATGAAACTGGCTTAGTCAATTCCGTTGATGGCTTTGCCTCTGTAAGTATGTGGGATCAGACGGCAGCGATCGCAGCCTTAGTCAGTGCCAGAGAACTCAATATCGTACCTGCGGCTGAATTTGAAGCCAAAATGAGCAAAATGTTGAAAACTCTGGCATCTATGCCTTTATACAAGGATAAATTGCCCAACAAAGTTTACAATGCTAAAACTCTCTTACCCGTTAACTACGGTCAACTAGAAAAACGCGAAGAAATTGGTTGGTCAGCCATTGATTTGGGGCGGATGGCAATTTGGCTGAAGATTGTCGGAGCAAAGTATCCAGAAATGCGATCGCAAACAGAAGCAGTTTGGAAATATTGGCAAGTCAAGCATCTAACCAGAAATGGACAAATGTACGGTACCGCCGTCATCAAAGGCAAAGAACAGTATAACCAAGAAGGTCGCTTGGGCTATGAAAATTATGCTGCTTATGGTCTGAAGCTTTGGGGCTTAAATGTTAAGCAAGCCTTAGATTATCAATCCCATGTTGCCTTTGTTGATCTTTATGGACAGGGAATTCCTTACGACCAACGTGACTATAAAAATTCTGGAGCTAATAACTACGTTCTTAGCGAACCCTATATCTTAGATGGCATTGAAACTGGGTTTCAAGCTTTGCCTAAAGCTTATGCTGATCGGATTTTAGCTGCTCAAGCAGCGCGTTATGAAGCCACAAAACAATTAACCGCCGTCACCGAAGACAACTTAGATCGCTCTCCATACTTCGTTTACAGCAGTCTGTTTGTCAACGGCAAACCTTGGGCAACCATTACAGACACCAGAGAACAACACGATGATTTGCGATTTCTGAGTGCCAAAGCTGCGATCGGCTGGCACGTACTTTACAACACTGCATATACTCAGCAATTATTTGATTTTGTCCAAGCCAACCTTCAATCTAAAGACGGCTGGTACAATGGCTTCTACGAATCTCTGCGTCAGCCGAATAAAACTCTCACCGCTAATAATAATGGTGTGATTTTAGAGAGCTTACTGTATAAGCAAGTTGGACAACCGCTCACCGTTTGGGCAGGAGTTAAGAATCATAAGTCGTATCATGTCCGGTAAATTACTTGTGATATGTCATTGCGAGTGCAACGTAGTGGAACGTTCGCGAAGCGTTCCCGCAGGGTAGCAATCACAAGGTCTCTGCGATTGCTTCTCTACGAGACGCTCCGCGAACACTCCGTTCGCAATTGACTTGCGTTCAAGTGGACATGATATCACTCGCTTCTCTACGAGATGCCAAGGGCGAACCTCGAATTAAGAATTAAAAATTAAAAATTAAAAATTCAAGGCCACGGCTTAAGGGACTTCCAAATAAAAAACACCCAACTTTTCTTGTGGGGTGGGCGTCTCGCCCGCCCGTGACTAAGGGCAGACAAGATGTCCACCCCACAAGATTGGATAATTTATTTCTTGGTAATCCCTAAGCTGTGTCCTTGGAATAAGGCAATACAGTTCAGATAAGACCAAAACACTTGTAGAGACGGCGATTTATCGCATCTCAAAAACCCAAAATTTTTGCCAGTAGCTCTTAACTGAACCGTATTGTGGAATAAGAAGCAATTCTTTTTTAAAGTAAGCTCTGTATTACCCAAACTTTAGTTATCTATTTAATTTTCCATTTTTAATCGTTTTGTCAAAGGAAAGGGTTAAAGGGCAAAGTTAAAAAGATGAAATTTTCTTTTTATATTTACTCTTTAACCTGATTCTGCAATAACTTTTATAAATTTTTGTGGAGGACTAAATCAAACTTTTGCTAAGGCGTAAACGCACAGTGCAGAGTTAGAAAGTAGATTTAGTATTACTTCACTTCACTGGGTTCAAATTTAGCTACCTTACCTTTTTTAATAGCAACAATCACATCGTAGTGCGAACAATAAGCGAATGTGACATCATTCGCTTTGTTATAAAGATTAACTACATGACCTGCACCACCTAACTGAATGCCGATTGGCTCCAAGTCACCAAAAAAGAAACGACGCAGTTGATCGCCACTACCAATCTGACCTTTACTCTTGGTAAGCAAGTCTAGTTTCTTTGCTACAGACAATTCTTCGGCTGCTGATGCTTGCACTAATGACGGATTGATCGCCTTTAATGGTACATCCCAAACCGTGAAAAAACCAACCAAGGCTACACTTGTGAGTAGGGGTGCAAGTTTCATTTGTTACTCCTGATCTTTTTTTATCCTGAACATCTAAAGCATCTCAGGTGGGAGTGAGAACCTATTGAAACTAAGCCACTATTTTCATGAATTTATCCCTTAAGAAAATTTAGTTAATTCTCAGGATTTTCTCAGGCAATGATGGTAGCGCAAAGTCACAGCATAATTTAAGTATTTTCTCAACAAAACCTCATTTTGAATTGCATGAGCGCAACTTATAATGAGCAATGCTTTAATTGCAGTGGTGTTATTGTGACCAGACCCAGAAGACCACATCGCCTAATCCATAGAGTTTCAGGACAAACGTATCTCTGGCTAGCAATGCTAATTTTTGCCGCATCTGGCGCAGTTACCCGGAAGCTAACAGAAATTGGTGCTGAACATTTTATCGGTAATCGCAATCCGATTTCTTTGTGTAATGTTTTATTCGTGGGAAACCTTTGCGCCTTGATACTTCTGATCCTCATCTATGGGCGACAGTGGAACAAAGCGACTTTAAAGCAGCTTTCAAGGAAAGATTGGGTCAGTCTAACAGTAGTAGCTATCTTATCAGGAGCATTAGCCCCTGGCTTAGTTTTCCAGGCACTGGCACTCACAGGAGTAAACAATGTCATCTTAGTAGGACGCTTGGAACCGCCTCTAACTCTGGCTTTATCAGTGTGGTTCTTGAGGGAAAGGGTAAATATTTGGGGATTTATTGGAGCGATCGCAGCCTTTGTCGGCGTTATCCTAACTATTATCCTTCAACCTCCAGGAGAAGGGATGATGAACATGGGAAGTTTCGGTTTGGGCTTAGGGGAAATTCTAGCAGTAGCAGGATCGGTGGCTATAGCTGCTTCTACGATTATTGGCAAGAAATACCTTTCGCAGATTCCTTTGGGAATCTATAGCATTTTTCGGACTGCACTAGGAACCGTAATCTTTTTCTTCATTGCTTTAGTCCTTTATGGCAGCGATCATTTTGCTGATGCCTTCTCACCGTTCTTGTGGCAATGGATGTTTCTCTATGGTGGGTTGATTGTGGTGGTAGGCCAGTCTTTTTGGATTAAAGGCTTGAAAACTGCCACTGTCTCTATGGTTTCCTTGGTTAGCTCATTTAGCCCAATTGCGGGCATCCTAGCAGCCTATTTAATTTTGGGTGAAGCCCCTACCCGACCTCAATATATTGGTGGTAGCTTGATTTTAGTCGGCATAAGCTTGAGCCAAGTTGGTATTTGGCGTCAGACTTCTAAGATTATTCCAACTAAAAAATGATCCAAAAATTCAGTCACTTCGACATAAGATTTCAACGAACCATTTTTTTAGTGTAACAGTATCTACAGACATATAATCTCGCAACTACTCAAGTAGCCTATGAAATGTTATGGTAAACAAACTTCACAGGCTACCCCATAGTTGCGGTCTACGGCTTGACGTAAAAATTCAAGCATCTGTTTGAGGGTAAATAGATGAGAGAAAACTTGTCTGGAACTTCTTTTTAAGCGACTAAGATAATGCCAGACTAGATAAATCCAAACATTAATAATTAAAAATGCCAAGGCTACAAATAGAAAGCGAATGATGGGATTTTTAATAGTAGTTTTAATTCGGCACTGGTTTTTCATTCGGTAGCTACTCTCAATCCCAAAACGAAGACGATAATCATCATGTATAAGCTGTAAAGATAACTGGACTTTCTAGGCTGCATAAATAAAGAATTCTCGTCCATGCGCTCGCCTTTTACCGTTTTTATAAGTACAAACTATCCACACTTGAAAAGTCTCTTTGAGTGGCTGCTCGAATTAAAATTTCAAATATATTCTTTTGTTCGCAATTACCTTGAGTTCTAATTGGAGCATTTTCTGCTAAACAGTTAACCACTTCTTTTAACGTTTGATTATCGGTTAAAACCGGGGTAGTTGCAGTCATAGCCAAACGAATTAATCCTTGAAGTCAAAAATTTTACTTCTTCACCTCAACGCCGAGTTAGCGGTAAAGTGATGGCTACTCCCGTTCGTGCCAATTCTCTTTCTGATGCTGTTCTGAAGTGTGCAAAACTTGACAACAGTGATGTGATTGTCCTGGGAGCTAGCCGTGAAACTCTACTGCAACAAGCGATTCAAGGAAATATTGCCGAGAATATTTCTCGCAAGAGCAATTGTACGGTTATCATGGTCAAAACTTAATTACATAGGCGCAACCCTACCCATAGAGTATTACGAATGACAAATGACAAATGACAAATGACGTTAGCGACGCAGGAGCGTCATTACGAATTACGAATTATCGGCAAGTATATAGTAAAAGTTGCCCCTTGATTTGGTGTGCTGCTGGCGATAATACTGCCTTGATGGGCTTCAATAATCCGCTTAGAAATTGCTAACCCCAGACCATTACCACTACCTTTGCGTGCGGGGTCTGTTGTATAAAATTGCTCAAAGATGCGGGGTATATCACCCTCTTTTATACCTTTTCCCTGGTCTTGAATTTGAATAATAGCTTGTTTGCCTTGGCTGTATGCAGAAATAAATACTTGAGAATTGGCTGGTGAGTGCTTAATCGCATTATCCAACAAATTGAGAATTGCTTGTAATAGCCGCTCTGGATCGCCCTGGATAATTAGGTTTCCCACGTTCATCTGTGTAGAAATTCCTAGAGTTCGCATTCGCGGTTCTAGTGCATTAACAGCACGGCTAATCAATCCATCCAGTGAGATGGCTTGCTTTTCTAGTTCAGCAACTCCTGCTTCCAAACGTCCTAAATCCAGCAAGTCATGAATCAATCGTGATAAACGCTTAATTTCGCTTTCGATAGTTTGAAAAAAGCGATCGCGTAATTCTGGTTCTTCAGATGCTCCTGCTTTGAGTGCGTCTACTGTCACCTGAACGTTACTTATAGGGGTACGCAGTTCGTGGGAGACATTGGCTAAAAACACCCGTCGCTCTTTGTCTAAGGAAGCTAACCGCTCACTCATCCGGTTGAGTTCTGCTGCCAATTGATCTAACTCATTGTTTTCATGGATCGTCAGCTTATCGCCAAAATGACCGCCACCCAAGCGAATAGCAAAGTTCTGCATAATCTCAATTGGTTTTGAGAGACTGCGAGCAAACCGACTGCTAATTAATGCACACAGTAGAATCGTTATTGCTAGGGTTCCTAAAATACTCCAAATTACCCTAGCAAACTGTCGCTGAAGCTGCTCCAAAGTCATAGACATTCGGATTATGCCCAACAATTGACCGTTACGCTCAATAGGTCTGGTAATGTAGAGGCGATCGCTGTTTGATAAAACGCCTTTGGCAATTCCTTGCTTTACACGGTTTTGTAGAGCTTCCCGTATTCCTGGAACCTGATACCAATCTTTAACTTGACTATCTAACTTTGGGTCAGAAGTGGCTAATAAACTGCCTTGTTGATTAAAAACACGTAGGGTTATAGTTTGTGGTGCGCCATACCGTTGCACCAGTAAATTTACCTGCTTAATATCTTTTTCTTCTAGTGCATCTGCAACACTTTCGCTTAACGCGCTCGTCCAGTTATCCAAATCTACTTGTCGCGATCGCATAAAATAATCATGGAACGACCAAAGGATATAACCTGCCATCAGTGACGTTCCAAAAGCTGTTAGCATGAGGTATCTACCTAACAGCTTGGCATAAATTGTATTTAATTTAATCCCAGGTATCCAGCCTCTCATGAAGGCTGCTCCCCGGAACGACGACGCAATACTGCTTTGATACGTGCTAGTAGTTCGCGGGTGTTAAACGGCTTAGTAATATAATCATCTGCACCTGCTTCTAACCCCCAAATTTTATCAATATCCTCATCTTTAGCTGTGAGCATGACGATAGGTACATTGGAAAATGCCCGAATCCGCCAGCAAACTTCCATACCGTCAACTACTGGTAACATCAAATCAAGCAAAATTATATCTGGTACTTGCTTGTGAAACTGTTTGATTGCACTATGTCCATCGGCGGCTGTAGTCACCGTGTAACCTTCTTTTTGTAGTGTATAGCTGAGACTGTCGCAAAGAGCCGCTTCATCATCTACAAGTAATACATGTGGCATTGTTTATTCTAAATTAGCGTGAGTTATATATAATAATATTTTGTATTAACAGATATATTTGTGACATCTTCCTCTCGAAATTAATTTGTTAAATAGTAAGGATGAAAACCTTATCACCAAGAAGGTTTAAGTTTAATCATGACTGCTTAACTTACTCTTGACTATTACTGTTCCTTGTTGGGGAAATTTTATCGTAAAACTTGTTCCGCCTCCTACTTCGCTATCTACATAAATTTCTCCATGATGTATTTATAAACACTTTTTAAACACAGCAAGTCCTAGTCCACTGCCAACAATCTTGCCTACATTATTAGCACGATGAAAAGGCTCAAATAAATGCGCTTGAAATTCGCCAGGAATTCCTATCCCATTATCTTTAACTTGAAAAAATATTGCAGATGATTCACAACTAAGAATTAAAAAAATACTTCCCTCTGGAGGTGAATATTTAATTGCATTTGAGAGTAAGTTACTCAGAACCGAATAAAGTATATTTTCGTCTAATTTGGCATGAGTACAGTTACCTTGGCTGATAAAATTAATAATATTTAGTGTTTGTTTCATCACTCTACAGGTTTATCTAGCTTCAAAATCCTTATTTGAACGCTTCTTGTAGTTGTTCAGATGTCAAAGATTTAATTAAACTTAACGGTAGTGGTTGCTGACTAATTGTATTAACGTAATTTGGACTCAAGTAGGGAAGGTAACTTGATTGTTCGGCAACATACGTTTCAAAAAATGGAACACTCAAAGCTTTAACATAGCGGCGTGCCAAGGCTGGACTTGAACCGATTACCTGTGTAGGAACAGGTATGGTGGCATTTGGTGATTCTGCAATAGTAGAAAAGTGTGTGCCGCCATTGATAAGTGCTAAATATTTATTTTGAGTTGTTAGCCAAGTAAAAGGTTCAATTTGCTCTGTTAAAGCTGGAGCAACAGTATCAGAACTACCAGATACAATCATTACCGGAATTTTGATTTGACTGAGACTAGCTTGACCAAAAATACTGCTAACGACTGGATCAATAGCAATTGCTGCTTTTATCCTGGGGTCAGATAAGTTGTATTGAGCGTTTGGTAAATTGACCGCCAAACATTGAAGGAGAAGCGAAACATTTAACGTATTTTCCAAAGCTGGACAGTCAGCTTTCAGTTGCTCAAAATTAATCTTTGCACCCGCCAATGCCAATGCCGTATATCCACCAAATGATTGCCCTACTACACCAACTTGTTCTAAATTTAAACGTCCCCTAAATATTGAATCAGACTTTGATAAACGAGTGAGTTCATCTAGCAAGAATTTAATATCTAAAGGTCTGTCGATTAGCTCTCTAGGATTGGTAACTCTATCTGCTATACCTGCTAATAATGCTTGTATTTGTTGTGAATTACTGCCAGGATGTTCTGGAACAGCAACCACAAAACCATAAGAAGCCAGATGTTCAGCTAGATACGCAAAACTTGTTCTGTCGGAACCAAGTCCGTGCGAAATGACAATTATCGGACGAGGAGTTTGAGCAGTTGGGAGGTAAATATCAGCAGGAAATCTCCTCTGACGTGAGAGGTCATTAAGTGTAATTGTTTGTTTTGAGAAATTAAAACTTCCGGTTTTACCCAAGTCCATTAATGGAACGGTCTTAAGTGTAGAAGCTGTAGTTACTTTTTGTTGGGATTGTTGGTTAATAAATGCTACTGCATTTTGAGTTTGATTGACTAAATTCTGTAATGATTCTGCAATTGCCAAACTCTGGTTCAAGTTAATTGAAATTGCACTTGCCGGAAACTTGCTTAATACATTTAAAAGCGTAAACTCTTTTTGATCTGCGGCTGACAAAATCAGTGCTGCACGAATTGCATAAAACCCTGACAAGTTAGATTCTGTCTGAATAACTTTCCCTAACTTTTCTAATAATCGTTCGCCAATGGGTGTATAAAGAAACTGCGAAACTTCTACTTGATTTAGGGGAATGCGAGTTAGTAAAACTTTTCGCAGTTGAGCTAGTTGCTTTTTGTCTACATACTTTCTATATGCAGCTAAATTCTCGTCCACTTTGCCTGTTCTAGCATAGGTTTCGAGTGAACTAATTGGGATAGACCTTTCTAAAACACCGTAATTGAATCTTATCCTCTCTGCACCTAAAGCGGGATAAGCAGTTAATGTAGGCAGCAACCCTATACTAAAAATTCTCAAAGCCAATTTCAGCCAAACAGTTTGTTTGTTTATAGTTTTAGTCATTATATATCACTTGAAATACTATATTAGGCAACGATAAAATTAGCAGATAATAAAATTTCATAGAGATTAATATCTCTTTCAACTAAGCAGGCATGACCACTATGAGGTAAAGTTATTGTTTGAGAATTAGGAAAAATATTATTTAAATGTTTTGCCTCTGCTTCTGAAGGCAAAAGTCGGTCATCTCTACTAGCAATTAGTAATACAGGTTGAGTAATTTGAGATAATTTATTCTCATCAACATCAAATTCTCTCATCAAGGATAATCGCTGATTAGCAGTTTTTTGTGGTGCGGAACTAGTCGATTTTGAAAGAGCAAGGCTTGCAGCAGGCGAAATTCGACTTAAATTAGCTAGAAAAGGCAAAGATAAAAGCGAAGAAATCTTATAAAAGAATTGAGGTGTGTAAGGAAACAAAAGTGAACCTAAATTTAGCCAAGGGACTCGATGAAATGAAGAAGCAGAATTAATTAAAATAATCTTGGTAAATAGTTGAGGAAATTTTTCTAAGATTTTGAGTGCCAAACAACCACCGAATGATTCCCCACAAAGATAAACAGGCGAATGCGGTACTTTTTCTAGTTCTATCTTGGTTAAAGATACTACTTCTTCTGTCATTTGATCCCAACTTGTTAGCTCATCAGGAGGAATTACAAAGCAACGTACATGAAACGCAGCTTCTAAACCTGCTGTTTGAAGATACATCAATTCCTTTCCAGTCTCATCCATTCCAGGTAGAAATACTAAAAGTGGATAATTAGGGTTAGAAAACTGGGTCGTTAAAAAATAAGGCTGACTACAAATTTTAGATGGCATGATTAAACTAATATTGATAATGGAAGATATACCTATAGAAAGTCATCAACTAATCTAAATACGATTAAACTAACTCGGAATCAATCCTACTTATTTTTCCAATTTCTTGTGTATTAATATCATTAGCTGCTTGCAAACACTCTTGTTCAGTTTGACTGGTTAAACGTAAATTGAGTAAACTAGCAACCCACCCAGCCGTCAATCCCTGGAGCAAAACTGTCATCATTATTGTTAAAAATACCAAGGCTTTAATTGAATCACCGCCATTAATACCCTGTTTTGTAAGTGAAACTGCAAATAATGAAGCTAAAGAAGCAGCTACAATTCCACGAGGAGCAACCCAAGATAAAAATAACTGCTGTTGCCAGTTTAAATCTTGATTCCAGGTAGATATTAAAATGTTAATAGGACGTATTATCAGTATCAGCACTAGAACTGCCAGAACACTACCCCAACCCAAAGCGAAAATACTTGCAATTGATAAGTCTGCTGCTAATAGAATGAACAAAACCGAATTGGCTAAAATGCTCAACTGTTCATTAAATCCACGCAATAAAAGCTCCGAAGGCAGGTTACTAGCTCTTAAAACTATCCCCATAACTACAGCAACCACTAGACCGGACTCACCACGTAGCGTCTGTGCCAAACTAAATAAACCCCAGACACTAGCTAAAACAACTAGATTTTTTAACTCTTGGGACAAGAATTGATCCTGTTTGAGAAGTTGGAATAGCAACCAGCCTCCGCCTACACCAATAATTATGCCTAGACCCAAACGTAAAACTAGACCCTTAATTAAAATGAGAGGTTCCACATTTCCACTCAACACAAAATGAAGCACGATTACAGCCAAAATTGCACCAATTGGATCGATAAAAACCCCCTCTCCTTCTAAAAGTGTTGAGACTTCTTTTTCTACACCAATTTGTTTGAGGAGCGGATTAATAACTGTTGGCCCTGTCACGACTATTAAAGAGGCATAAAGAAAAGCAATTGACCAAGGAAATTCACTTAGCCAGTGTGCAGCTATTGCAGCACCCGTTAAGGTAATTATTACTCCCAAAGTGACAAGATTGCGAAGGCTAGTAGAAACTTCTTTTAACTCTCCTAACTGTAGATTTAAACCACCCTCGAATAAAATCACCGCTACTAACAGCGAAACTAGAACTTCTAAACCAACACCCAATAATGATGGATCTAAAAAATCAAACCCATCTCGCCCCAGAAGAATCCCAAACAGAAGTAGCAAGACGATACTAGGAATGTGAAAATAACCAGCTAAAACTTGAGCAGCAATACCAGCCACAACCGTTACACTTATCAAAATAGTAATAGGCAAGGATTCTTCCATAAAAAATTTCAGTCGTGCTGTACAACCTCCTATAATTAAAATCAAAAATTATCAGCAAGTAGAGTAACTTGCTGATGTCAAAAAAGTTTTTAGTTCACAATACAACCTTGGCAAAGACTCTAAACATTAGCTAAAGCTGCTCCTGGCACTAATTCTACCTTCACCCAACCTGGTTGCCGTCGGTCAAATGCCTTATATGCATCAATAACTGACATTAGTGGTTCGACTTGGGTTAAAACTTTTGTGGGGTCTACTGTGCCATTACGAACCAAATCCACCAACGTAGGAATATATTTGCGGTGATTACAATTGCCCATGTTGATTGTGAGATTTTTGTTCATTGCTGTGCCGATGGGAAAGAAATTGTGAGTTGGTGGATAAACTCCAATAATCGAAAGCGTACCAGCTTTGGCTAATGCTTGAACTGCCCACTCTAATACTTGAGACGGAGCATTACCCGGATGCCAATTTCCGTTTTGCGGATTAGTTTTAGGGGCAATTTGTTGTAACTGCTGTTGGAATTGTTGTGCTTCTTGTCGTGCTTTTTCGGCTGCTGGGCCACTGTCAGGAGCATTCGCATCTACGCCAACTGCATCAATAGCTCTATCCACACCAACTCCCCCAGTTAGTTCGCGGATTGCTTCAATTGGATCTTCGGCATTGTAATCAATGATTTCTGCACCCAAATCACGCGCCATTTCTAAACGTGAGGGAATTGTATCTACTGCAATGATGCGTCCTGCACCGAACAGTCTGGCGCTAACGATCGCAAACTGCCCAACGGGGCCACAACCGAAGATAGCAACTGTATCTCCTGGTGTGATCTCTGCAATATCGGCTCCAAAGTATGCCGTAGGAAAGATGTCAGACAACAGAATTGCTTGGTCGTCTGTAACCTCTTTTGGTAATTTTACTAACCCTGCATTGGCATAAGGAATCCGAGCATATTCCGCCTGCAATCCATCGAAGGGGCCTGCTGCTTCTGGGCCTCCGAAAAAAGCTGTCCCGGCAGTATGCCCGTGAGGATTCGCGTTATCACATTGAGCATGATAACCTGTGCGGCAGTAAGAACAGTAGCCACAGGCAATTGTCGAGGGAACGACAACGCGATCGCCCACTTTCAAATTCCGCACATTGGAACCAATTTCTTCAACAATACCAACGCCTTCATGTCCCAGAATTGTACCGGGTTTCATTCCTGTGAATGTTCCCCGAATCATGTGTAAATCTGTGCCACAAATTGCACTAGAAGTCAACCGAATGATGGCATCTGTTGATTCTTTAATTTTTGGTTCTGGTACGTTATCTAATCGAATATCTCCAATTCCGTGAAAAACAACCGCTTTCATGGTGAATACTCCTAATTCATGAGGTTTACATTTCAGACAAAAATGAGTAGCTTGTGTTTTGAGATACCACAAAAAATGAGAAAATATTTACGCAATAGATCAAGAAATCTTGTATCCAAATTATTTTTTTGATGGATACCTTCAGCAGACAATTGAGCTTATTTTGGGCTACACGACATACGCACTTAGAAATTATGGTATCGATATTGCTATAGTTTCTTATCGTCCTCTAGAAGGAGATAAGTTGTAGATAGCAATGTCAGGTAAAGAAACTGGAAGCAATAGCAAACTTTTTAACAGGATGATGGTTAATAGCGATCGCTTCTAACCCAAGTTGCGAGTTACTTAAAGCGGCAGGATTGCTCCATAGTAGGAGTCTCTTCAAGCTGTACCATTATCAGAACAGCTGGCGCATCGCCTACTGTTCCAGATAAGTGACCGTTATGACCTTGCGCGTCTGCTTTTGTACCCTGATCTTCTCCAAATGAAATTTCACCAGGGCCCATCTCGACTCGCTGTCCGTCCATAGTCTGCACAAACCAGCGTCCCGACAGAGGGATAACCCATTGGGGTTTCGGGTTCTCATGCCAGTTACCAACCCATCCCACGGGTAGCACAGTAAAGGTGATTGTGGCACCGGACTGCTTTAAATGAGAAAGCCACTGAGGTGAAGTATCCGGCGCTATGCCTTTCTCGATGAAGTCTGCAATTTGACAACGGGACTGGTGGCTTATACCGTCTTGGTCAGTCCAGACGTGCCAATATTCAATTGTTGGCTTATGTGATGAGTTATTCTGCATAATAATGGCTCTTTTTGCTCCGAAATGTATTGAAAGGCGAATTAGAAATTAGGAATTATGAAATTCTAACCGTATAATTGTGTCCTTCCCATTTGCTGCTTTCAATCCAGAAAAAGGTAAAGTTGATTGGTTGTTGCTGATTATCAGAAATAGAAATATCTACAAAGCTAACTCCTATCTTTGTAGAAGTAGCAGGTGTATTTTTTACGGTTTGCCAATTATCATCTGACCAGCGCAACTGAAAAGATGCTAAAGCGTGAATTCGCAATGTATAACCTTTTTTAACTTTGTCTATTTGTCGGTTAAACTTCCAAATTTCAAATAATTTACACTTTTTTCTTTCGCCTAGATAGCGATTCGCCACCTCTGGAATTAAATCAAACACCCGACCATCATGATTTGACCGCAACATCTTGATATACTCCGAGTGCGCCCACATCAAAGGCATGGCGGAACCTGTTGGTTTTCCTAAATACAGATGGTTTTCAGGTGTATCTGCTTCATCCCAAACCTGTTCGGGTAGTAAACAAGTATCTGATGCAAATCCTTCCATCGCCTTAATATATGTTTTGACATCGCCGCCAACAGCTAATTCATAATGTCCGCGTTCTCCTGTTAAGAGAGGCCAAGCGCGTCCTTTACCAAAACTGGTATAAGGACTGCCGTCTTTTTGCTGTCCGTAACCGTCGTGGTTGTAACGATGCCAACAAGGCCCAACAGGTGTATCTACTTTTAAAACTGCATCAATTACTTTGACAGAATCAACAATAATCGGGTCATCAGGTTTACGAATTCCATAGCGTACTAATTGCAAAAACCCACCATCAACAATTTCCTTCGCGGGAAATTCTGACGGCTCACCAGGAGGTTGACTGCTAATAAAAAGAGTTCCTTGGTTAGGATTTTCGTTGGGTTGAGGATTATTTATATCTGTAGGAGTAATCCGAATGTAATGGCATTTGATGCCAGAAACTAAGGTTCCTTCAGTAGTAACTGTCCAAGCTTCGATATGAGATTCTAAAAAATCAGCATATTCTTCGATAAAATTTGCTGTTGCTTCATCGCCACGTTCACGAACAAATTGAGCAGCACAAATTAAGGCGGCAATATTAGATGCTAATGTTGATGGTGAATAACCGCTATTTTCTTCCCAGCGTTCTTGTTGGGTAGCTGGGCCGTGACGAATTAAATAACCCGCCGCCCGTAAAATCATCGGATAAATATCAAAGTTTAAACAAGTTTTCTGTTGGTGCAATAGCCATCCTAACAGAATGGGAAATGCCACCTCGTCAAGCTGGATACCTGTCCAATAAGGTTTACCATCAACCCAGAAATTTTGGGGAAAACCACCATCTTTCTGCTGACTCGTAGCGAGATAAATTAGCGATCGCACTGCTGTATCTGTTTCCCCGGCAGCTACCAAACCTGTTACACTACTGACTAGATCCCGCGTCCAGACAAGGTGATATCCTCCTTGATCTTGGTCGTCTTTGGCTTCACCCCAAGGGATAGCCATAGATGCAATTAAAGCACCTGGATAAGTTTTGTCTTCATGTGCCAACAACAAACTAACGCTGTTGTGATACAACTTACCCTCATCATAAGAACTATTTTCTAATGAGTGGATGTCGTTGCGCGTAGACGCGGAGCGGCTTGTCGTTAGACATCGCTTCCACTGTTCGTTGTATTGTTGTTTCTGATGTTCAAAAGGAATATTGAGCGACTGAAACAATGTGGAAATTGCATTGTGAAGGGTTGTACCAAATGCCAGCCCTAAAGTAAACTCTTTACTACCATTGAGATTTAGTTTTCCAGTCAGAGCAAGGTTGCCATCCACAGCACTGTCAAACTCCCAATCCATCTGAAAATTATCAGCTAAATCTGTCCAGCCATCACTGTGTCCGACATAGCCACACGAAAGACGAGTAAAGGGAACTGTACCACCCAGCGCTAGCCATGTTCCTTCTTTTTCAGCTGTTAGAATACGATGTCCAGCAACTTCTACAACGTAACCATTATTACCTCTACCTCCAACTTCCAGATGCGGTGCACATAAAGCGTATAACTGGAGTTGGGAAATAAACTCGCTCTCTCCTGTTAACTTGGTGTGTTGTAAGATACAGGACAAATGCGGGTCAGCAATCACTTCTTTGATTATGGTATAACGCCCTTGTGGATCGGAATTAGTGATGCGGTATCCCAAACCATGAGTCCACAGATGTTCAATTTTCGATTCGAGATGGCGTATCTCTTCGTGGAAAAAGCTTTTTCCATCAGAGATAAGGTACTGTAAATCCCGAACTTGGGGTCTGTCTACTGTAGGATAGTAGATTTCAGTTACAACACCGTTCCAGACAGTAAACCAAACACGACTGGAAGTAGAGTAAGCTGTTCCGACTCCATCTTTATTGGCATGAGTCCATCGAGGCTCAATACCCGGTGAGCCAAAAGCTTGTCCTTGACCAATAATCTTTACCATAATTCATTGTGCCGATAAGCTTTAAATGCTATTTTGAAATGCTGTATTGGATAAAAAATCATTGAGGATATTGATAAGGCTTGCGAATGGCAACTAATGATTTAGCTTCAATAAAAATTTGTTTTATTTCAGGATGCTTTTGACGAATTTTTACTTCTAAATTATCCACGGTTAATGCTATTTCTTCACCTGTAAGATTTTTAGAAAATTGAATTTCTAAGTTAAGTAATACTTCCTTTGGGGCAAGCTGCATTGTGAGTACACGTATGACTTCTTGCACTCCTGGTTCTGTTTTTGACAAAGAACGGATATTGGCTATAGTTTGAGGAGTAGCACTTTCACCAACTAATAATCCTTTACTTTCTCTCGCTAGTACTACTGCTACTATAGCTAAGATAATGCCAATAATAATTGAGGCTACACCATCAAAATAAACATTATTAAATAAATGTCCTAAAAAGATTCCTGTCAAGGCGACTAGTAAGCCTAAAATTGCGGCAGAATCTTCAAATAACACTGTAAATACTATCGGGTCTTTACTGTTTTTAATTGCTTGCCAGAAATTTTGTTCACCTTTGGTCGGCAAAAACTCTTTTAAAGCTACAGTCCAAGAAGAACCCTCAAATAATATTGCCATACCTAACACAATATAATTCCACATTGGATCTTCTAAAGGACTGGGCTTAATCAAATGAGTAATTCCTTCATAAATTGACATCCCGCCACCAATAGCAAAGATGAGGATGGCAACGATGAAAGTCCAGAAGTAAAGTTCTTGGCCATAACCAAAGGGATGGCTATCATCTGCTGGTTTTTGACTCCTGCTAATTCCTAGTAAAAGTAACAGTTGGTCGCCAGTATCCACAACTGAATGAATTCCCTCAGATATCATGGCAGAACTACCAGTAATGGCGGCGGCAATAAATTTGGTAATAGCGATCGCTAAGTTAGCCCCCATCGCCGCAAAGATTGTTTTTTTAGATGAATCAGTTGCCATGAATTTTAACCATTCTCCGTAAACCCTGGATACAAGGTCATGCCACCATCTACAAACAGTGTTGTACCGTTAACATAATCAGAGTCATCAGAAGCCAACCAAACGACTGCTTTGGCGATATCTTCTACATGACCTACTCGTTTTGCTGGAATCAATTTTAGTAACTTCGCCTCTGCTTCTGGAGTATCCCAAGCTGATTTATTAATTGGAGTTTTGATTGCACCAGGGGCAATGCTATTAACGCGAATTTTGTGGGGTGCAAGTTCTTGAGCAATACTTTGCATCAACATATTTATACCGCCTTTACTCGCGGCATAATTAACATGACCCGCCCAAGGAATTACCTGATGTACTGAACTAATGCAAATAATCTTACCTGCGGCAGATGAAATCTGCGGTTGCACACCTCGACGTAAGAATTCCTTGGCAGCTTCCCTAGCACACAAGAATTGTCCTGTCAGGTTCACCCCAATGACTGTATTCCACTGATTAAGGCTCATGTCTACAAAAGCTGCATCTTTTTGTAGTCCTGCGTTGTTTACTAAAATATCAATGGTTCCGAAGTGCTGGAGTGTTTGACTAAACATCTCCTTGACTTGATCTTCGTTACTGACATCAGCTTGTATGGCAAATGCTTCACCATTAGCTGCCTTGATATCATCAACAAGTTTTTGGGCTTCTTGGGCTTCAGAATGGTAGTTAATAGCTACTGCTGCACCTGATGCAGCCAAATAGCGAGCGATCGCTTCACCAATGCCAGAACTAGCACCTGTCACAAGTGCTTTTTGGCCTTTAAGCAGATAATTAGAGTAGCTCATAATACTTTATCAGAGGTTTTTCTATGTATTTTCACCGCTAAAGCTTGAGGATAGCCGATATTGAAAACTTAATAATTGAATCCAAATTGAAGCAAGCTGTCATACGTCGAACTTTTTATACTAATTAGAATTAGACATTTTGCTTATGTGTTTAAATTTTTAGAGCTATTGTTGTGATTCTGGCATCACTTTAGAGGTTTGCAAGAATGGACGCTTCTAGCCATTGGAATAATAAATATCTCTACCGAAAGAACTATAAAAATTTCATCATGGTTTCATTATTGGATGAAATCTTTAAAGAATGAAGTTAATGAAGAGGAAAAGGGGCAGAGAGCAGGGGGAAAACCCCATAAATAAATTTACTTGTTCTGTATACTTTTCTGTTTCGGTCAGTTGCGTGCCTTTCTTAAGCACGAGATAGATTTCATGATAATTTTATATGGATTTATTTATACAAGAGTCTGATTAACGACAAGTAACCATGTACTAAAGTTATTTATTAATCTTATAGAGATGTATCTTTTCAGGTACTTATTATTATTGATCACAAAAATTCATAAAATCCTTTTGCCATCTGCCTTTGTTAATAAAATTGGAAATTGGAGGAGTTTAGCTAACAGTAAATCATAATTTCTTTTTGGATAAGTCATCCCTAAGGCAGTAGCTTTTTGTTCTATCTTTTAGATATCTCTTGTTAAGAATTCTAAATTTTGTCAGCATCTGCAAAATTAAAAATCTCCAAACAGTCAATACTGAATCCTATTTTTACAAAACATCCAAGTAATCACAGCGCCCGATACCCCAAGGAAAAAGCGATGTCTGCCTTACCTCTCAATAGCCAGAATCTACCATACCCCGATCCTTTGCACCCAATTATCGTTCACTTTGTGATTGCAATGGTGCTTTTTTCTTTCGTGTGCGATGTTCTAGGCTATTTCACCCGTAACGTGCGTTTATTTGAGGTGAGTTTTTGGAATATGTTTGTTGCTGCGATCGCAATTTTCATCGCAATTATCTTTGGCCAGTTTGAAGCAGGATTAGCACAAGCCCAGGAAGCAGCCCAATCAACGCTGAATTATCATACCGTCTTGGGTTGGTCACTAGGGGCGATTGTTGCAGCGATCGCAGCTTGGCGTTTTGTGATTCGCAACCGCAGCCCCCGAAAAGTACCACCTGCTTACTTGGGGGCTGCAACATTTTTAGTCTGCCTAGTGTTTTTGCAAGTGTATTTGGGGAGTAAACTGTTTTGGGTGTATGGGTTGCACGTCGAGCCTGTAGTTCAAGCCTTGAAACAGGGAGTTTCACCATGAACCCGCAACTGATTGAGCAGTTGAGATTACGGTTGGGCGCTAACGGATTACCTTACGAGATTCCTATACATCCGCAGTTAGTACATCTAACCCTCGGTTTATTTATTATTGCCATTCTTTTTGATATAGCAGGAGTGCTGTTTTCTTTAGAAAAACCAATTTTCAAATTTTTGGGATTGGCTACCATCCGTTCTAGCTTCTTTGATGTCGGCTGGTACAACCTGATAGCTGCAGCAGCTATCACATTTTTCACCGTTGCGGCTGGTTTTTTTGAGCTACTTTTGGCAAATCCACCAGTCGATCAAAAGAGTGCTTGGGGATTGAGTCCTGGTTGGACGATGCTTTTACATGGTTTGGGTGGCGTTTTGCTGTTGGGGATCATTGTTGCCATGACTGTATGGAGAGGTTTGCAACGCTATCGCTGGCGTAAGGATGCTTCCAGACAGGTGCAGTGGAGTTACTTGTTAGCAGGGATTGCGATGCTAGGCATATTATATGTTCACGGAACATTGGGAGCGCATTTGGGAGAAGAATTTGGGATTCATGTTACTGCTGCTAATACCATTTCTAAAAATGTTTATACCAATTCTCTATAAACTTGCACTTAATGATTATCCTTTTCTTCCTTGGCGCTCTTGGCGTTCTTGGCGGTTCGTAATTAAAAAATTTAGTGCATCTTCATGAAGAATTGGTATTACAACAAATAATTAAACGAGAATTTATAGAATTTTATGTTTAGTGTTTTTGAATATGTATTAATAGCAGTTTATGTAGCAGTACTGCTCGTCGTCAGTCGGTGGATTGGGCAACAGGCGTTTTCTTGGATGCCTCCGCAAGCTACAGCAGAAGCACAACGGGTAGATGATTTATTTAGCTTCTTAGTCTCAATTGGAGCATTTATCTTACTTGGGCTAATTGGCGTTATGATTTATGCGATCGCATTCCATCGCGCCCCCCCAGAAGACTACACCGAAGGACACCCTTCTAGAGGTGATGCGAAGCTAGAAATATTGTGGACAGCAACCCCAACTTTGTTAGTAGTGTGGATTGCTTTCCAAAGCTTCAATATTTATCAGCAGTTAAATATTTTAGGTTTAAAGCAAATTGTGCATTTGCATACACCCATAGAATCTGCCTCCGCCGCAACCATTAGCGATCGCCCCAAACCTGCATCTGAAACTATTGATGTTTTCGTTAAGCAGTGGGATTGGTCTTTTCGTTATCCAAATAACGTTACTAGCAATCAACTACATCTGCCTATTAATCAAAGCACTCGCTTAAATCTGCAAGCGCAGGATGTGATCCACGGTTTCTACGTCCCTGAGTTTCGCTTAAAGCAGGATATTATTCCAGGGCGCAACATTGATCTTGTGCTAACACCTACTCGCCCAGGCAAATATCGGCTGAAAGATTCTCAATTTAGCGGTACTTACTTTGCCTTAATGCAAACGGATGTATACGTTGAATCCCTCGATCAATATAATCAGTGGCTCACGCAAACTGCTAGTAGCGAACAAACCCCTGTAAATCAGGCAGTTGCCGAAAATATCCAACCACCAAAAACATTGTTTAATAGCGGCTGGTACACCGTCACACCTGCTCAACCTGGCATTGCCAATAAAAGGAAGCAAAATAATGACACATGATTTTAGTCAAGATATTACCGGAGATCAAGAATCGGAAAATTATCAGAACCAGCAGGGTAATACTTGGCGGCAATATTTCAGTTTCAACACCGATCATAAGGTGATTGGAATTCAGTATATGGTGATGACCTTCATGTTCTTCCTGATTGGTGGGCTGTTGGCGATGTTGATCCGGGCTGAGTTACTCACCCCAGAATCAAATTTGGTCGATCGCCCGCTTTATAACGGTTTGTTCACCATGCACGGGACAATCATGATTTTCCTGTGGATTATTCCTTTCAATGCAGGTCTTTCTAACTACTTAGTGCCGCTAATGATTGGAGCGCGGGATATGGCTTTTCCCTTGCTCAACGCCATCTCTTTTTGGATTTTGCCACCCGCAGGTCTTTTACTACTATCTAGCTTCTTCCTCCCAAACGGCACTGCACAATCTGGCTGGTGGTCTTATCCGCCAATTAGTCTGCAAATTCCAGGTGGTGAACTGATTAACGGTGAATTTATTTGGATAGTCAGCCTAGTTTTAATCGGCATCTCTTCCATCATGGGGGCTGTCAACTTTATGACAACCATCTTTTGGATGCGGGCCCCAGGGATGACATTTTTTCGGATGCCTGTGTTTGTTTGGTCAGTTCTCAGTGCCCAGTTATTGCAACTGATTAATTTGCCTGCCTTGACGGGTGCATTGATCCTGTTGTTGCTTGACCTATCCGTTGGCACACAATTCTTTAAACCGGATGGAAATGGCGATCCCATCATTTATCAACATCTATTTTGGTTCTACTCTCACCCAGCAGTTTATATCATGGCACTACCAGCCTTCGGTATTTTTGCTGAGGTTTTGCCTGCATTTTCTCGCAATCCCCTATTTGGTTATCGGTCAGTTGCGATCGCAACCTTGGGTATTGCTTTTATCAGCATCTTTGTTTGGGCACATCACATGTTCACCAGTGCTACCCCCGGTTGGATGCGGATGACCTTCATGGCTACTTCAATGTTAGTTGCCATACCTACCGGTATTAAAGCCTTCGCTTGGACTGCCACAATTTGGAGAAGCAAGCTACATTTAGAGACACCAATGCTGTTTGCGATGGGAGGTGCAGCCATGTTTATTTTTGGCGGTGTTACCGGTGTAATGCTTGCTGCCACGCCCTTTGATATCCACGTTAATAATACTTACTTTGTTGTGGGACACTTCCACTACATCGTTTTTAACACGATTACAATGGCAATCTTCGCGGCAATTTACTACTGGTTTCCCAAAATAACTGGAAGAATGTATGCTGAGGGTTGGGGCAAGTTGCATTTTTGGCTAACCTTTATTCCTGCCAATATTACTTTCTTCTCCATGCACCCATTAGGTTTACAAGGGATGCTACGCCGAGTTTCTTCCTACGATCCACAGTATCAAGGATGGAACGTCATCGCTAGCCTGGCTTCATTTTTACTAGGAGCATCCACACTGCCTTTTATTGCTAACATAGTAGCCTCTTGGCTTTACGGGCCGCGTGCAGTTGACAATCCTTGGCACGCTACTGGATTGGAATGGACAACCTCTTCACCACCTCCGCGAGATAATTTTGAAGAGATTCCAATTGTCACAAGACCTCCTTATGACTACGGCAATCCAAAATACTCAATAATCGAAAACTCTAACAACATTGAGTAAGGAGTTAGACAAATTTTAATTACGAATTACGAATTACGAATTATGCGTCGCACTCATATAGATGAAAGTCCAATCCGTTTTGATTTGTGGCGGCGACGCTTGCCAAATTGGTTACAGCGCTTCTTACCAAGTGGTGGCGGTAGTCATGAAGATCATCATGGTAAAGGAATGTTCGGATTTACGGTGTTCCTGCTATCAGAAAGTATCATTTTTTTGAGTTTTATCTTTACTTATGTAGCTCTGCGACTGAATACTACTAATTGGCTACCACCTGGTATTTCTGGGCCAGAATTGTCTACACTTGTGGTTATTAATACGGTAGTATTACTTTCTAGTAGCTTTGTTATTCAACCAGCAGAAAATGCCCTCAAGCGTAATCAACTGAGTAAATTTCGTTGGCTATGGTTAATAACGATCGCAATGGGGAGTTACTTCTTAGTTGGTCTGCTAATTGAGTGGAAAAGTCTTGATTTCAAGATTACTACAGGGTTAGTTGGTTCGACATTTTACTTACTAACAGGTTTCCACGGTCTACACGTCCTGGCTGGTGTTGTACTTCAGATAATTATGCTGATTCGTTCATTCATCCCAGGCAACTATAATAAAACTCACTTCGGGACAAGTGCGACTACTCTTTTTTGGCACTTTGTTGATGTAGTTTGGGTCTTTCTTTTCTCACTTCTCTACCTTTGGCGAGCATAAAAACATTCAGAAATCCTAGTATTTTAAGGAGTAATGTGATGAATCTATTCTTACAAGAAATACCAGCCTCAGAACGTACCCTAAAAACAATTCAAGAAACTCCAGCACCAGGTAAAGATCCACTAATTGCACGCGGATTACGAAAAGAGCAATATGCTGGCATTATTGGCCTAGCGATCGCTCTAATTGCTGCTGTCGGATTTTTTAGTCAGAGAGTTGAATATGCTATTGCATTTGCTGTGTTCCTCAGTGCTATTTTGATAGCTTTGTTTTTATTCATCTAGCAAAGCTTCCATTATCTGATTTAACAAGATTTGTGAGGGATTTTATGAACAGCCCAGTTTATCAAACTGTGATTATCGGCGGTGGTTTTGCGGGGCTATTTACAGCCTTACATTTAGCTCACGAACATTATCCTCGTTCTGTTATCTTGATTGATAAAGACGAGCGATTTTGCTTTAAGCCATTACTTTATGAGTATTTCGATGGCGAAATGGATACCTTTCAAGTCGTCCCACGCTTTTCGGAACTATTTAAAGGTAGTGGTGTCATCTTTGTTCAAGATGCAGTGCAATCGATAGACTTGCATCAACGGGAAGTTACATTAGCTTCGGGAAACTCCTACAATTACAGCAATTTAGTATTAGCTTTGGGCAGTGTTACTGGCTATCATCAAGTTGAAGGTGCTAGAGAAAATGCCTTTCCCTTCTGGACGCAAGCAGATGCGATCGCTCTTGAGCGACATTTACGTGACTGTTTGCACAAAGCCGTCCAAACTGAAGATTTAGAACAACGCCGAAAACTATTAACAGTAGTCATAGTTGGTGGTGGTGCAAGTGGTGTGGAAATGGCAGCTACTCTAGCTGATTTTCTCCCACATTGGTATAGCGCTTTAGGAGGCAATTCGAGTGAAATCCGCGTGGTATTGCTCAATCATGGTCAAAAAATCCTTGATGGTGATATTAACGATCCACTACGCCCAATTGCTGAGAAAGAATTACAAAAACGCACTATACCAATTGAAATCCTTACGGGAGCAGAAGCCACTGCTATTCACCCTAACACAATTGAATATAAGAGCAATAATCAAGTTAACACACTGCCAACATACACCACAATTTGGACAGCAGGTACTTCCACTCATCCACTAATTCAAGACTTACCAATTCCCAAAGAACATCGGGATCATCATAACCGTCCCCTAGTCACTCCCACCATGCAATTGCTCGACTTTCCAGAAGTTTTTGCCGGCGGTGATTGTGCAGCAGTTCAAGATAGTTCACTACCACCTACAGCCCAAGTTGCTTATCAACAAGGAGCTAATATTGCTCACAATTTGAGAGCGATCGCTCTAGGAGAAGACCTTAAACCAGCAAAGGTAAATATACGCGGAACTCTCTTAAAATTGGGGTTAAATGATGCTGCTGCTAACCTTTTCAATGTTTTTGAAGTTGCAGGAGAATCTGGACATTTAATTCGTCAAGGCACTTATTTAACGCTATTGCCAACACCAATTCATGACTTTAAAGCAACAACTGAATGGGTGGATGAAGAGATTTTCCATCACCACCTTGACCCTCATGATGTAGGTAAAAAAGTTGTGCAAGCAGTGGAAGTAGTTGGTGCAGGAATTGTAGGTGTTTTAGCTGCCAGAAAATTATTAAAAATGTTGGGAGATGAGGAGAAAAGTAAATAAGTAGTGGGAACAAGCCTTTAACGTTGACATAATCTCCTTTAACAGAACGTTAATTATAAGTACAGAGGCTGTTAAATATGTGTAGTCAAACCGATGTACAAGTACAAAGAATTAGAGCTATTGGCTTAACGGTGGCAGACTGCAATCACTCTTTGGAATTCTATACACAAGCACTTGCTTTTGAACTCGTTTCTGACATTACTGTTGAAGGACAGGATTATAGCGACTTAGAAGGCGTATCTGGAGCAAAAATTCGCATTGTCACTTTACGATTAGGTGATGAACTTATCGAGTTGATGGAGTATCTTAATATTCAGGGTAAACCCATCCCCAGCTATTCACAAAGTAATGACCTGTGGTTTCAACATCTGGCAATTGTAGTCAGTGATATGGATCGTGCTTATGCTCACTTGCGTTCATTTTCCATTGAACCAATTTCAGTTGCTCCCCAGACAATACCACTTGAGAATAAAGCATCTGGTGGTGTCCGCGCTTTTAAGTTTAAAGACCCTGATGGTCATGATTTAGAGTTAATTTGGTTTCCGCCTGATAAAGGACAAGATCAATGGCATCAAAATAGCCATAGCTTGTTTTTGGGAATCGATCATAGTGCGATCGCTATTTCCAATACCGAGCAGAGTCTACACTTTTACCGCGACCTTCTGGGAATGCAAATTGATAGCCGCAGTCTTAACTGGCGTGCAACCCAATCTCGCTTGGATAATTTACCAGGAGCCGAAGTCAAAATTACAGCATTGCGACCTGTTCAAGATGGTGTGGGAATTGAACTGTTAGACTATATTGTGCCTGGAAAAGGCCGCCCAATGCCGAGTGACTGGAAAAGTTGCGATATTGCACATATCCAAATTGAGCTAGTTGTAAATAATCTTGAGCAGTTAGTGGATAAGCTACGGCGTAACGGGGTTGAGTTTGTATCGTCGCGGATTGTGCAGTTTAGCGATCGCTCATTTCCCTATCAGCAAGGTTGTCTAGTTAAAGATCCTGATGGACACGCAATTTTGCTTGTCACAAAATTATCTAAATGAAAATACAAGGACTAAAATATTGCAATAAATATACGTTATTGCATCAATTAAGCTTTTGTTCAAGGGTAGTGAGATAGTTGTAAGCACACATCGCATAAGCACGCACAATATTGATTTCATAGTGCTTACTATTTTCTTCAGTGAGATTGAGCAAGCTTCCAAAACTTTTGCTGACTTCCTTTGAAGTGAGAAGCCCCACTATCAATGCAGGATCAGTATTAATATTAAGATACTTGCAAAGTTCTTCAGATGGTTTCGGGTTAGCATCGTGCTTCCAGCAGTTGGCAAATAACCGCAGAATATTTAGCTCAAAGTAGCCTGGGATCTGTTTAAGCTCAACACCTGCCTTATAAGAAAAGAGCTTGCGAATTTTGTCATAGTTTATGTTCTTAGTAGAGGAGCTATCTGGCAGAGCAGCTACAAGTCGTTTCATTTCACGCTCTACCCAATGAGATATGTCCACTAAGAGCAACTCTGCAAGTTTTATAAGTTCATAATTCCAGTCAGCTAAGTCGTCGAAGCACCTTTCTTTCTCGAAATCATCGGTAGCGCTTAGAGCCTGTGAGTAGAGCGTCTCTTGTTTTTCAAGGAGAGCATTAATGATAGTTTCTATACTCTCGGTGTGAAGTCTAAGTCCAACTTCGTATGGGATAAAAGAATTACGCATTGTCATATTTAGTGAACTCAGGCAAAGTTTTGAGCTTGGTGATCGCTTTTTCAAGTAACTCGGTCATCACTACCCTACTCCCGTAGAAGAGTACTTTCAATTATCTCTTACAAAATCGCCTGTCTGGTACAATGCAGTGTTAACGATAATAATAACTCAACTTCCAAAAATCAAAGCATCGAGCGAATAAGCACCAGAGCCTAAAACCGCGATCGCAATCAGCATAACGCAATACATAAAAGCCTTTTCCCAACTTGGCGGTTCACCTTGTCCTAAAGCACCCTGATACTGTTCTTGAGGAATTAAGTATGGATCTTGAGCTACAAAAGGTTTACTTCCTGAGATGTGCAAATATATTGCAAAAATCATTGAGCAGAGAATGGGCAAAGTTGCTAAGAGTGTGAGGAATCCAATTATCAGAAAAATTCCGCCACCTAACATCGATGCAGCTGATAAAAAGCAAAGAAAGATAGGCATTTTTAAAGACTCAGCCCACCGTCGAAGATGCGTTATCTTGGGATAGCCATGTAATATAAACAACCAACCAAGGCTAACTCTTAGTAGTAAAAGTGCTAATCCTGGAAATCCGTCAGGATACACCGGAGAAAGCGAACTTAACAAGTGTGGACTTAGCTGTGGGAAATTAAATGCAGCTACGAAAAAAGCGAGTTCCTTCGGAATAGCTCCGCTTAACGCTACACCCACCGCAAATTGATAAATCATAGCTGTACACCACGGGTATTAAGGTTAATAGCATATAAGGAATGACCGGCTGTGATAAATAGGCGATCGCCTTCCTTACCACCGAAAGTCAGGTTAGCTGATGTCTCCGGTACAAAAATTTTTCCTAAGCGAGTTCCATCGGGGGCGTATATCTGCACACTATCTTGAGAACTAGTAAAAACATTGCCATATTCGTCAACCCGCAGTCCATCCGGTTGTCCTGGCTCAATGACTGCAAATACACGCCCATTCTTTACAAAGCGATTGCCCACAACTTCATAGACACGAATATGATGAGGCCCTCCAGGAATATTAAACGCAGCTGTATCTGAAACATACAAAAGGCTTTCGTCTGGACTGAAAGCCAACCCATTAGGGCGTACCATATCTGTTACTACAGGATAAATCTCACCTGTTGCCGGGTCAAAGCGATACACGTAACTTCCGGGTTGTTCCTGTTCGCCGCCGTAACCTTGGTTTGGCTCGGTAATCCCATAAGGCGGATCGGTGAACCAAATTGTACCGTCGCTTTTGACTACTAAATCATTTGGACTGTTCAGGCGTTTGTTGTTGTAGCGATCGACTAAAACCTTCCATTCACCATTGTCTTCGCGTCGGATAATAGCACGCAAACCAGAGGAACAGGCAACCAGACGACCCTCTAAGTCGCGGTAATTACCGCTTTGGTAATCAGATGGATCTCTTAGGACAGTTACATTGTTAGTGGGACTCCACCGCAACAGGCGATTGCCGTGAGCATCGCTCCACACAACACTGTCATCTTCATGGAAGTAAACAGGCCCCTCGCTATGGACTGCACCGTTGGCTAGCTCCTGGAGTAAAGCACCGGGGCGTACAATAGCAAGGAGGCGATCGTCATAAATTTCAATAGCTTCAGGCATAGAAATCTCCTGTTATTTAGCTTGGCTACTGACGATAAATAGCAAGTCTAAAATAATACTAAAATACTGTAGATGTATATTTAATATCGTGTAACAAACTGAGTGTAAAATTTCTAGCTATTTTCATCAGTTACTAAATCCAACATTGGAAGTCAATTATTATAAAGCTAATTCTTACTTTATTGATTTCCATTAACATTGAACCATAGATATAGATTGCACCGAAAGACTATTTTTATTTCAGGATTAAATATTTTTTTACACAATCGAATTAATAGCTTCATCAAAAATGCCAAGCAAAATTTATTTATTATTTTTGTAAAGAGATTATATATTTTATCCACATAATAGAAATAAAAAATGAAATTAAAATGAAATACTAACCTGTCTTTAGGCATAAATAAATATTAATCCATTAGAGAGAAGCAATATTGCAATTAAAGCTTTAGTCTAAGCATAAGAATCTGTCTTTAGAGCTATTTAAACTTTGATAAAACTTATAAATTAAAGCGTAATTAATATGAAATTAATAATTATCAATTATGATTAGCATCACAGAACATTACGACATCATTATTATCGGTACAGGAGCCGGTGGAGGTACATTAGCTCACCGCCTTGCACCCACAGGTAAAAAAATTCTAGTACTGGAAAGAGGCGACTTTTTACCGAGAGAGAAAGCTAACTGGAATCCAGAGGAAGTCTATCAAAAACATCGTTACCATACTGATGAGCAATGGTATAACAAGGAAGGTAAAGCGTTTAAGCCTCAGACAGGCTACTGGGTTGGTGGCAATACCAAACTCTACGGTGCAGCCCTAATTAGATTGCGGGAGCGAGATTTTGAAAGGGTAATTCATAAAGAAGGAATTTCTCCAGAATGGCCTTTGAAGTATCAAGACTTTGAGCCATACTACACCCAAGCAGAAAAGCTATATGACGTACATGGACAGAAAGGAGAAGACCCCACCGAACCACCTCGCAGCGAACCATATCCTTATCTGCCAGTCAGTCATGAGCCAGATATGCAGTCCCTCGCTGATGGCATTCGGGAACTGGGTTACTACCCATTCCACCTACCACTAGGATTAAAGCTTAATGAAAGCGATCGCACCAAGAGTCCCTGCATTCGCTGCGATACCTTTGACGGATACCCCTGTCTGGTACACGCAAAAGCCGATGCTGATATCAACGCCATTCGTCCGGCTCGTGAAAAGTATGCCAATGTTACTCTTTTAACTAATACTAAAGTCCTGCGGCTGCATACCAATGAGTCTGGGCGAGAAGTGACGAAGGTAGAAACTGAAATTAGAGGAGAGCAACATTGGTTCACAAGCGATATTGTGGTTGTTGCCTGTGGTTCTGTCAACTCAGCTGCTTTGCTGTTACGCTCTGCTAATGACAAACATCCCAACGGATTAGCAAATAGTTCCGATCAGGTGGGGCGGAATTTTATGAAACAACTGGAAACTGCGATCGTTTCCATACATCTAGAGGTGAATCACGCCAACTTTCAAAAAACGATCGCTGTCAATGATTTTTACTGGGGAGAGCCGGATTTTCCTTATCCGATGGGCATGGTGCAGAATACAGGTAATGTCCTAGCTGATATGATTCCTGGAGAAGCACCGCCACTAATGGCTCCATTTATCAAGCTGATTCCTCATTTTGAGCGCCATTTGCTGGCCGAGCGATCGGTTGGCTGGTGGTTGCAAACAGAAGATTTACCAGACCCCAATAATCGGATTCGGGTTGTGGGCGACAAGATTCATGTTGACTATACACTGAACAATATCGAAGCAAGCGATCGCTTAATTCACCGATGGACATCTGTACTCAAGTCAATCCCTGGTTCTGCTAAACACGTCCTGCCATTTAGCATTTATCCCCGCACTCACATACCAGAACAAGCAGTTGCTCATCAATGCGGTAGTTGTCGATTTGGTACAGATCCCAAAACCTCAGTCCTGGATCTCAATTGCCGTACCCATGATGTCGAGAATCTTTATATTGTAGATAGTAGTTTCTTTCCGTCAAATTCGGGAGTTAACCCCACGCTCACGATTATGGCAAATGCTTTGCGCGTTGGCGATCTGCTTGCAGCAGCGCTTCTCTAACGCATAGCTAAACGATTGAAGTAGAAAGCTATGAAAAAAGAGGCATCACAAGATTCATTAATTAATTTAATATTGCCCCTAGCCCTCATACTAGGGCTAGTTCTGCTTTTGAGTTTGAATGTGGAAGCCGGAGGGCAGAACAGGGAAACTACTCCTCTAGAGACATGGCTCAAAGTCATTGTTGGTTATTTGGCAGCAGGGACAGAAATTGCCGCAGCGATTGTGATTGGCGGAGCAGTGATCCGAGGCATTTCTACCTATTTGCGATTGTTGTTCTCTCGCTCCAAACAACATTTTGATGCCACAGAAGCAATTCGTCTACAATTGGGTCGAGTGCTGGCATTGGGGTTGGAATTTACTGTCGCCAGCGATATTTTGCGGACAGCAGTAGCACCCACCCGCCAGGATATTTTGAATTTAGGAGCGATCGTTTTGCTGCGAACCTTGCTGAATTATTTCTTAGAGCGAGAGATTCAGCAAGGAGAACAACGCCGTTCATCGGAGCCGGAACTAGATAGGAGTATACGATGAAATCCCATCGTTCCAGCTTAAAACCTTTAGAAGGTGCAAATCGATCGCTCCGCCGCCGCCTCAGTTGGAAGGGTGAGTTGCTATTAGCCACTGCCCCAACAGTAGTTATATTATCTGTGTTTGCACTAGTGGAGGTACTAACCCGCCAGCGTTTATTGTTTGCGTCCCTAGCTTCTAGTGCCTTTCTCATTTATCTCGATCCCCAGCACGGTACAAATACGGTGCGAACTCTAGCAATTTCCCAAATGATGGCAGCCGGAATCGGTTTTATAACTTATGTGCTGTTAGGTTCGGGTTATGTGTCTGTGGGAACTGCAATGATCGTCACCATCGTACTGATGATCCTGTTAGATGTGATGCATCCTCCAGCCGTTTCTACATCCTTAAGCTTTGCCTTAAAAGCTGGCAATGAAAACAACTTAGTTTTGTTTGGTCTAGCTGTGGGCATCACTGCGCTATTGGTTGGACTAGAACGCTTTGCTCTGTGGCTTCTGGTACACCTGAGCCAGAAGTAGTTTCATGCTGATTATAGTTTCAAGGAAAAACAGATTATGAACGAAGAACACTCTACTTCTAAGCAAGAAAATGAAAATCAAACGCCCCCAAATACTCATCCGATTGCAACAGGATTGGGAGCAGCCGGAGGCGGAATTGCCGGAGCCGCACTAGGTCGCTCAATTGGTGGTAAGGTTGGTGCTGCAATTGGTGGCGTTGCAGGTGCGATCGCTGGTGGAGTTGCAGCCAATGAACTGGCAGGATACACCGAGCAATTTATTGAAGAACTCCAACCAACAGTAGGCTTAGGATTAGGAGCCGATCATAAACCCGTTGAACTACCCTCTCACTATTCTTGGGAAGAATTACAAGCACTATCAAAACCTCAAGGTGGAGAAATGCAAGCTACCTAAGCCAAGAATTTTAATTACGAATTACGAATTAATCATGTTTCCACTTTGGTTAAAAGCAGGTTTCTGGGGTTTGGTGGGTGGTTCAGCGCTGCTACTGGGTTCCGCAGTAGGTTACTATGCCAAGATTCTTCAACGGGTTATTGCCGCCCGCAATTAGGGAAGGTATATTTTTAGGCATAAACCTTCCTTAATTCATATATCTCTGAATCTTGTTCTTTTTCTTCAACAAATAAAAATTCATGTAATTCATCTATTGAAACTGGAGATTTATAAATATTACTTTCAGACTCATAAACAATTTCAAAAGATTCAATTGCCTCTTTCAGTTTTTTAATTGCATCTTCTTGACTATTTCCCTGCCCGACAATACCGTTTTCTAAACATAAAGCAACCCAATAGCCAAAATTCTTTCTGAGTACGACAGTATAAAAATTCATTCCTTCCTCCAGCTTAATAAGTATTTTTTAACGTTTCTTCTAATGTAAAAGGAGATTCTTGAGGAAAGAAATTTAACTTAATCCCTGTTTAATCAGATGCTTTGAGACGAGCTTTTTGATAACAATCTTCAAATACTTGTGCAAGTAGAGGTTGTAAACTAGGACTATCTTCTAATAATGTTTCAATACAGATACGTTGTTCAGAAATGGTACTGCGCCAAGTTTCACTACGTTTTTCTAGTTGATATTGCCATTTAAGCAAGTGCATTAATAGCACAATTAATCGATTTTTTAACTCGCGTTTTTCACTCCTCCCCATGCTTTCAATTTCTTCAATTAGATTAGGTATATCTATTTCATTAAAATTATTTTTTTTTAACTGATGGGCAATTGTTTGTGTCCACAAGTAAAAATCTTGTTCATAAAGATTTTGTGCATTTATAAAATATGGACTGGTCATTAATATTCCTCTTGGAAACACTAAATATTAGGTGGGCATAACACCCACCTAATTAAACTATACCAATAAAGCCTGCTCCTCTTGAGAAATCACGCGCCCTTCATCCTCAAAACCGGCAATTTGATCGAAGTTCAAATACCGATATAAATCATCGGCAAAAGGCTCAATTCTACTGGCCACAATATCCAAGTATTCCTGCACTGTCGGAAGCCGCCCCAGCAGCGCACAAACTGCGGCTAATTCTGCTGAACCAAGATACACTCGTGCATCTTTACCCATGCGATTATTGAAGTTGCGGGTAGAGGTAGAAAATACTGTTGTGCCATCAGCAACTCGCGCCTGATTACCCATGCACAAACTGCATCCTGGCATTTCTGTTCTAGCACCCGCAGCCCCAAAAACGCTGTATACACCTTCTTCTTTTAATTGGTGTTCATCCATGCGGGTTGGTGGTGCTATCCACAGGCGAGTTTTCACTTCACCTGCACCTTCCAAAACTTTTGCGGTTGCCCGATAATGACCAATATTCGTCATACATGAACCGACGAATACTTCTTGCACTGGATCGTTAGCAACTTCCGATAATAATTTAACATTATCGGGGTCATTGGGAGCAGCAACAATTGGTTCTTTGATTTCGTTTAAATCAATTTCAATTATTTCGGCATACTCCGCATCGGCATCACCTTCTAATAACACGGGATTTGCTAACCATTCTTCCATCTTTGCGACACGGCGCAACATGGTACGCGGATCGTGATAGCCCCGTGCTATCATATTTTTCAGCAACGCTACATTAGAACGCAGATATTCAGAAATTGTCTCTACACTCAGCTTAATTGTGCATCCGGCACAAGAACGTTCGGCACTTGCATCGGTGAGTTCAAAGGCTTGTTCAACTTTTAAATCTGGCAAACCTTCAATTTCCAGAATTCGCCCGGAGAAGACGTTTTTCTTGTTCTGCTTCTCTGCTGTCAGCAAACCTTTTTGAATTGCTACGTAGGGTATGGCATTCACGACATCGCGGAGGGTGATACCTGGTTGCAATTCACCTTTGAATCTTACCAATACTGACTCTGGCATATCTAAAGGCATCACACCCAAGGCGGCTGCAAAGGCTACCAAGCCTGAACCGGCGGGGAAGGAAATACCCAAGGGGAACCGGGTGTGAGAGTCGCCGCCAGTTCCCACAGTGTCGGGTAGCAGCATCCGGTTTAACCAAGAGTGGATGATACCATCACCGGGACGGAGGGCGACACCGCCACGAGAAGCAAAGAAGTCGGGGAGTTCGTGATGGGTTTTGATGTCTACTGGTTTGGGATAAGCTGCTGTGTGGCAGAAACTTTGGATCACTAAGTCTGCACTGAAACCAAGACAGGCAAGTTCTGTCAATTCGTCGCGGGTCATGGGGCCTGTGGTATCTTGAGAACCAACGGTAGTAATGATGGGTTCGCAAGATGTGCCGGGACGCACACCAGGTAATCCGCAAGCTTTACCTACCATTTTCTGTGCTAGGCTGTAGCCTTTACCTGTATCAAAAGCTTGCTGGGGACGGGTGAAAACTTTGCTGGGTTCTAAACCAAGTGCAAGACGGGTTTTGTCGGTGAGGGTACGTCCAATAAGTAGGGGGATGCGTCCACCTGCGCGGACTTCATCGAGGATGGTGTCAGGTTTGAGGGCAAAGGTGGAAATGACTTCGCCTGCTTCGTTTGTGATTTCGCCTTTGTAGGGATGGATGGTAATTACCATGCCGGTTTCTAGTTTGGTGACATCGCACTGAATAGGCAAAGCACCGGCATCTTCTGCTGTGTTAAAGAAGATTGGCGCGATCGCACCACCTAAAACATAACCCCCAGCGCGTTTGTTTGGCACAAAAGGTATATCATTTCCTGTATGCCACAATACTGAGTTGATAGCAGATTTACGCGAGGAACCTGTACCAACTACATCCCCCACGTAAGCTACAGGATGCCCTTTTTTCTTCAGTTCGGCAATGGTTGCCAAGCTTCCTGGTTGCCGTGACTCTAACATCACTAAGGCGTGTAAGGGAATATCTGGGCGAGTTGTGGCGCTTTGGGCGGGGGATAAATCGTCGGTATTGGTTTCGCCTGGAACTTTAAAAACGGTGACAGTAATCGCTTCTGGTACTGTGGGGCGCATGGTAAACCATTCAGCTTCCGCCCAAGAGTCAACCACCCGCTTGGCGAAAGGATTAGTTTTAGACAACTCTAAAACATCGTGGTAAGCATCATACACCAAAAGGATTTTGCTTAAGGCGTTGGCGGCGTAAGCGGAAATGGGTTCCTTTCCTTGTCCACCCATTACTAGAGGTGTTTCGGATGAGTCGGAGAGGGATACAGTGGGCAATTGCAGCAAATCGATTAAAGATTGCACGTTATAACCACCTATCATTGTGCCCAGCAATTGCACTGCTTCGATGGGCGCAATCAACGGACTGGTGATTTCTTCCTTGGCAATCGCAGTGAGAAATCCAGCTTTGACATAAGCTGCTGGATCAACACCAGGAGAAACGCGATCGCTCAATAAATGTAATAATATCTCCTCTTGACCCTTTGGCGGATTTTTCAGTAATTCACATAATTCTGAGGTTTGCTTCGCATCCAATGGTAAAGGAGGAATACCGAGTGCTGCTCTTTCGGCAACGTGTTTACGATATTGTTCTAGCATTTTTATGTTCTCCATTGGGATGTTCTATCTTTAATTATGAAATATTTTTAGTCAATACTTGGCTATAGGAGTTTAGCTGACTTTTATTACTGAAAGCCTTACTGGTAATCGGTTATTAGCAACTTTTTTATACTGAAAGTTTGAAAGTATGAGGCGAATAGAATTCGCTACTACACAAACAAAGTCCACCTCCGTGGACTAAGAGTAAATCAAGAATTTTTAACCCAGGTCGGTGGGTTTCGTCTGTATAGCCGCGACTTCTAGTCGCCAAGTGTAGTAATAATAAATTAGATTGATTGTTGGTTTAACCAAGTTTCTAAATCAGCAATACTAGAAAAATCTAGCAATGCTTCTCCTAAATTTTCTAATTGTTCAATCGATAAGCCTTGAATTCGCTCGATTAATAACGTATCAATCTCACCAATACGGCGATTGAGTTGACGTGTAATTAAACGTTGTTCTCCTGACTGTATAGCTTGTTCCCTGTCTCTTTGATAAAGTGGTTCTAATCGCATAATTAACTCCCTATCATCTGCTTCTAATTCTTGATTTACTCTCAAGTTTTCGCGCAAGTTGTAAACTAATTCAAGAGTTGCTTTCTGGTATGGATGATCTAATGGTAACGCTTGCAACTCGATAACTGCTTGTGATTGCACGCTTCCCCTACCTAAAAGCCTCAACCATAATGTGTCTGGTGTTTGGGGTAGTTGGTGTATCGCTACAATTGCTGTCCGCAACGCATCTGGCAGAAAATGCACTCCCGATAACCAACCTGATTTTTGCATAGTTCCAAAGCTAGACAATCTAGTTTCAGAGATGGTTGGAGTAAGAACCCACAATTTGGGAATTTCGGAATCCTGAAGTTTGGTTTTACTGGCTTTAGCTTCTCGTCGTAGGAGAGCCTTGATTTCTAATAATTTGAGAAGACAGTCGCAAATTTCATCGGTAGACGCTGGATTGCGGTATGGTGAGCCAGCGCGGTCTTGGGGGTTTCCCCCATGAGCGACTGGCGAACCCGTAAGGGTTCTATAATCGCAGGCTGTTGGGCAAATCTTCCTAGCAAACCCAGTATTTGTATATTAGAGCTTTGCTGTTTGGCAGGAGTGAATAAAACATCTATTTCTTTAATTTCTCCTGATACTTTTTCTGATGCCTTGACTTCACCGTAATCTTTTAATAATTCTTCTAGATAGTCTTTGGCGAATTTATCATGGATAAACCTGGTCATTCAATTTTAAGATTTCTGAAGTTCTAGATTAATGCAAAGCCTTATTATATAGCAGTCTTGAATCATTCGTGATGAAATAGATCCCCGACTTCTTTGAGAAGTCGGGGATCTGCTGGACACCTTTAATTTTCACAGATACTATTCTAAAAAAGTTAAAAGCAGATTATATAAGCCTTTTGACTTTTGACTTCTGTATAGCTGTACTAGGCGGTTATTGCATTTTTATTTAATGTTTTATCTGTGTTAGATTTCAAGCGTGTCAATCTGCTTTTACGGATACGTTCGCTGTCTCGAACGCCGCCTGCAAGTTCATATTCATTGCTGTTTTTGCCGTATTTGAAACCAACCCCCATCAGCATCTTGTCTGAAACCTGACTTAAGGTTTTTTCCATCTCATCCAGCTTTTTTCTAGAAGAGTCAATCATCGCTATAGCAGCGTTATAATCATCAAGCATATTGTGAAAATTGTCTATTAATTGATTCAGGTTTTGCAAGTTGCAAGTATCATCAAAATTGATATTTGGATCGATAGCTTTCAGTCCGGCAACTCTAAATTCAGCTTTTTCTAGAATGCGGGAACTACGTTTTCTTCGAGTCATAATTTGACGCTTTTAATAGCTTGACAGAGCTATTCTGTCTCAATTAACCTGGATTTTGGTTCAGCAAAAAACGCATTTTTTTAGTAAAAGTTTTTATTTATGTCCGTGATTTTTCGGAATTTAATCATCAAAGGCTGATTTTCAGCAAAATAATATTATGTTTAAGCAATAGACAATAGGGCACAGCAATGCTCATACGTGTCAACTTAACGCAAAACCGCACGTCCGCCAGGGATTGTAAATCCCTGTCTCATAGCTAAAGTCCTCTGAAGAGGACTAAGATAGCGCGAAAATTTTCAGTCTACTTCAGTAGACTTGAGCAATTAGTCTCTTAATTATATTCCCTGGCGGGTGAACAACACCCAATCAGTAGGCTATTTTTGGCAAAAGTAGACACCAATGAGCAATGCTGTGCCCCTACAAATGGTTTGTATTCCATGTTGCTTTAACTTTAAGCCTTAATGTTGTAACCTTAAGCCTTTATGTTCTAGCTCTAAGGCTTAATGTTGTAACCTTAAGGCTTAAAGTTATAACCTGAAGCCTTAATGTTGTAACCTTAAGCCTTTATATTCTAGCTCTAAGGCTTTATGCTGTAACTTTAAGAGTCAACCTTATAACATTGATGACCAAAGTTCGTTGGTGAGTGCAATCATCGATACATAGTGTATATTGTTGATTTACAGCGATCGCAGAGTTGGAAAAAATTTCAATAAAAATAAAAAGCTTATTTTATAAGCCTTTTGGCTTCCGCGTAGCGCTGCTAGATATCGCCAGTTTTGTAAAAAATATCGACCGAAGCCAAAGCCTGAAACAAAGAATCATTGGGGTAGTCGTTTTTTGCCTTCTTTGAAAAATAAGGGTAAGAAGAAGTCACCGGGACAAATGAGTTTACCTTGGGATAAGCAGAGAGTAACAGAAGATACTGAGGTGCATGAGGTAACAGAAAAGTTTAGTCAAGCGAATTGCTATAACCCCGCATAAGAGTAGAGATGATGCCTAAAAGTACAAGCTATCATGAAAAACTGATTCAAGACTTAAAAAATCCACTAGAAGCAGCAGCTTATAGCATTTGCGGCTGTTATGAGGTACAGTAGCAGCAACTAGCAAACCAGTTTCTTAAATGTTGAGGATTTATTAAATCGAGTGCAACTGAGATTAATTTATCAACCATTTCTGTTGTAGTCGGAGCAAAACTGCGTAAAAAAGATTTAAGTTGTGACCACCATAATTCAATTGGATTAAAATCGGGGGAGTATGAGGATAAACAAATAACTTTCGCACCTACAGCTTCAATCATTGGCACAATTGAATCTAGTTTATGTGCGGATAAATTATCAATTTACGTCCACTGCTCCTGACCATAAATTTGGCACTAAAAACTTCTCAATAAATAATTCAAACGCAATGCCATCCATTGAACCATTCATTGTCATTAATGCAACTACTTTTTTAAGACTAATTGCTCCAATTACTGTAACTTTTGAGCCTCTATAAAAGGGGTTAAAAGAGTAAGCTCTTGTTCCCATTTGTGAACGGGCATGAGTCCTCATTAACCCAAGCAGGACACCAGTTTCATCCAAAAATACTAAATTTTCTGGCTCTATATGTTTGACCTTTTCCCAATAATCTAATCTTAAATTCAGGACTCGCTCTGTGCCTGCTTGGGTACTCCGCTTCGTTTTTTTTTCCGATTTAATCCTAATTTCTGTAATGCACGACACATTGCACTTTGACCTACCCAATTGCCAGTCTTATCTGCGAATAATTCACACAACTCTATTAATGTTGCATCGGGATGTGATTCAACTAATTCTCTCAACTGTATGTCAGCATTTGTTAGATGGCTAAATTGTGGCTTTCCTTGCGGCTTGGATTGTAAATTTCCTTCAAGTTTTTGTTGTTTTACAAGCTTTTGAACTAAACTTTTTGAGACGGAAAATATGTTAGCTACTTTTCTGATTGAGATGTTTTTTTGAAGATGTGCTGCAACTATTTTTTCTCGAAGATCGACAGAGTATGACTTCATTTAAAGGTATTTATATTTTAATTTATTGTACCTCATAACAGACGCAAGTGCTGTATATTGAAGTTGTTTTAGAAGAAGGCGATCCGAAAATGTTAAGTAAGGCGTTGAAAAACGTCATAGAAGCGCATGGTGGAGTTGATCAGCTTTCTGCACAAGTTAAGAAACTCTACAATAGACATCTCCAAAATAGTATATTTTGTGGTAAAAGAACATCACGAGAAGTTTTTTAACACGAAAATATGAGTGATATACTGAATCACATTGAGGAGAATCGGAAAGAAACAAAGCGATTAATTGGTATGGAGTATGAACAGTTACAACAATTAATCCAAAATGCGGAGCAGTTACACCATGATAAACAAGCGTTGTTAGAATCCAAAAAAGTTAGAATTATTACTGGTGGTGGAGGTCGTAAACCAAAACTATCTATCAAAGAACAAATAATTTTAACCTTAGTATATC